>Ga0335081_10000275_pt1 | contig 96039 bp, 92 predicted proteins | sample Lox_Sample_35_FD_206713 | JGI IMG/M metagenome (GOLD analysis project Ga0335081, IMG submission 206713) | Soil microbial communities from Loxahatchee National Wildlife Refuge, Florida, United States - Lox_Sample_3.5 | ecosystem: Environmental > Terrestrial > Soil > Wetlands | place: USA... | reverse complement strand
AGCTTCTCGCGGGTCGCGCCCAACTTGCGCAGCGCGCGTAGCTCCTCGATCGCTTCCGCGTCGGGGTCGATGTGCTTATGAGTGACTTCGACCACTTGGTGCGAGGTGACCGGATCGACGCGATCGACAATCATGCCGATGGCGCGCGCATGGTCTTTGTGTTCAGGGTTGCGGATCAATTCGAGCAAGGCTTTCACCGCTTCCGGCGCGCCGGCCCGGAGCATCTTGCGGCTTTCCTCGGCGATGGCGGCGATGATCCGGTCATCCGACATAAGCCGAAAGCTAATGCGCGCCAGGGTGAGAGCTCGGCTGTTCGGTCTGCCGAAACCAGCACGGCGGGCGGCCCTGGTCTGCGCACCACGGCCGGGCTTCTCCAACAGAAAAAACTCGACGAATGCGCGCCATTTGTTATTCGGCAGCGCGCGCATGGCCGGGCCGAGTTGTCCCCAGTCATCGGATTTGGCGAGCGCGTTCATCGGGTGCCTTAGTCGAGCTCACGTCGCGATGCGCAAATCGATCGGCCGAATGGTTTCGACCTGCGCAGTCCAGCCCGGCCCCGCCTCGCGCTCGGCGGTGGCGAGCAAATAAGAATTCCTCACGCAGCTCCGCGCGTGCCAGTTGCGCAAAATGTCAAGCCGTTCCTCGCGCGTGAGCTTGGCTGTGACCGTCTTTGTCTCCCCGGTTTCGCGGTTCTCGCAGAGCACCGTAAAAGCTGGCGCTAACGTTGGGGCGGTCGCGGTCATTTCGATTCCTTTGGTTCTGCGATGGGCGCCGCGCAGCCGGCGTTGAGCAGCTTCATAAAGCTCGTAGCGTCCGGGTCGTGAGCGAAATAAGCCTCGCGAAATTCGCGCGACTTGATCAGCCTCGACCGCGTGGTGCGAAAGGCTTCGGCTTGCTCGGCCGTGATTTCCGTGCCCTTGAGCACGTCCGCGACCGTTTGCTCACTAAGCCCAGCCTCGCGCAAATTTTTTGCAACACTGGCCAGTTCGCGCGTCGTGTACGGCGCCGCCTTGCTGACGAATTCATTTGCTTCGCCAGTGACCGCGCCTGCCAGCACGGCCGAAACCCTCGCGTCGTGCAAATCAGCGCCAGCGATAATCGAATTGAGCAGCCGCATTTCCGCGACGGCTTGCGCGTCGCCGGCAAAGTATCGTGTACCCCATGCTTTATCGCCAACCAGAGCAGCCCGTTGAGCTCGCGCCGCCGTCACATCTTTGGGCGTTTCAAAGGTGCCGGGCGCGGCGGGTGCGGGCGTGGCGCTGGGATGGCCCGCAAGCGGGTTGATGCCGGGGGCGGTCGTCATGCGCAAAGCTCCTTCTGAATGGCCGCAGGATTGATCGACGGCGCCGCCGGGCCGCTCGCGCGGTTGCGCAGGGCCTCGATGGCGAAACTGGCGATATCCGTCGCGTTGTCGCTAAACGACTTGATCGCCTCGGGCCGCAGCCGCAGGTTCATATCTGGGCAAACGCTGCCCGGCAGCAGCGTGCGCGTCGGGTCCGTCAGCGCGCCGCTGCGATAGAATTCGGCGCTCAGCAAAATCCTTAGACGCTCGGCCGTGAGCGCCATCACGGCGCGCTCGTGTTCGTTCCACGGCCACGCGGAATGAATTCGGCCGCCAAGCTCGACTTGCCGCGAAATCAGCGCGGCCAGCTTGCCGATAACCTTTTCGATCTCGCCGGCATTGGCCGCCCAGGCTTCGATTTCGCTGACGATGCGGCCAACGTGCTTGCCCATCGCTCGCGCCGTTGCTTCGCGCTCCAATTCGGCGCGCTCGTTTTCGAGCAGGGCGACCTGCCGGGCGTGCCGGTCGCGCTTGGTGCGCAAAACCGCAAGCTCGGCTTCGATCGTCTCCACCGCCGCGGCATCGTCCTGCAACAGCGCGGCATCGAGCCGCTGTGCAACCGCGACCGATTGCGCAGTCAAGCTCTCGATCTCGGCGCGGCTTTGTGCGAGCCTGGCTTCAAGATCGGTGACGGTCTTACGCTTGGGCGTGCCCGCCATGGGTTGCCTCATCGAATTCGGGAAGCTGAATGATCCGGTGTGCGTGACCGTTGCAGGCGCATTCCAATTGCGCCTCGTTGAAGCGAACGCCGAAACGGTTCTCGACCCGCCGTAGGTCGACATAGAGTATTCCGTTGCGCCAGATCGGCGCGCCGTAGTCACCCTTGCGGATAGCTTGGTGTGCGGCTTTGCGGGTCTGCAAGCGCAATCTGCCGATGGCGGGCGCGGAAATCAGGATCATGCTGTCGGCACCCGCGCAATCGCGAGATAGGCCGCCGTCGCCGTGTCAATCGTCCAACGGTATTGGCTCGCGGAGATGTTTGAAAACTTAACCACTTCGTTCATACGGTGACATTCGCGTAACCGAGATGGCGATCAACGCACCGCGGCGCTAAGATGCCGCCCATGAACGCGCCGGCGCCGATGACCTTGGGCAACATGCGCGCCAATGGCGTGCGTTCGTTGTCGGTCACTTGCGGCGGTCGACTTTGCTGGCACCAAGCGGTGCTCAATGTCGACGCCTATGGCGACGATCTACCGGTGCCATCGTTCGGGCCGCGCATGGTTTGCAGGGCATGCGGAGCAATCGGCGCCGACGCGCGGCCTAACTGGAATGAGCGGGCGAGCACTTGGACAGTGAGGGGTTGACGATGCGCGACACCGCGAAAGACCGCGCCGAGATGATCTCGCTGTTGGAAAAGGCGCTCGCATTGTCGCAGGAAGCCCATGAGCCGATCGTCGGCTTCTTGATCGAGCGCGCGCTAGATGAGGTGCGCGGTATTGCAAGTCGACCGCATAGATCGGCGGATTAGGCGTGCCGGGACAGTTATCATTCACAGGTGGTCGTTCTTGTCGGCTCCTCGTTATAGTCAGCGTGATTGCCGATCATGCCGCCCGGCAAGGCGGCATGCGCTGCAATTCTCGTTCAGATACACGGCTCGCCGGCCAAGGTCATGCCGCTCGGCCGGCAGCGGTGCAGTAGATCATCCAAGCTTGCCGGCGGCGCATCCGGCATGGCCGCCCATTCGCGCGCCGCTTTGTCGTAATCCGGCTCGACCAAAAAACCATCAGGTCCGCCAAGATTGCAGGCCGTCATGATGGCGATCCATGTCCAGAACAGCACCTTGGGCCAGTCGATGCGTCTCATGGCGACGATGACGAACATCAACAGGTCGCGCGGTTTCATGGCGTTGCCTCGTTTGCACGAACAATCACAGCCAGCTCACGCTTTCCAGTAGTTCAAGCGTCCGAGCCCGCCGCGCCAGCTCCCAATCCACGATCAGGGCGAGCCAGACCGCAAGCACGCCGATCAATGTACCAGCGTCGGGTCATGACAGCAGCCTGCGGCCTAGGGATTGCAAAAGTCTAAGCCGACTTAACGATCAAACACTGATCGCGGACCATTTCGTAATTTAGGCTCTCGCCTCGCAATTGGACCACGTTCTTGCATAACCCGATGTCGTTTCTGGCCGCACAGGCCTAAGCGAGCGAGTAAGTGCAAGCCCGGTCGCCTCAAAGCATCGGGGTCGCAGGCGTGTTCGATCGCGGCGCCAATCTCCCCTGCACTGTCTTCAATGTCCCGCCTGCTGCGTTCGCTCTCGATCTCCATTCGCAGCCGCTGATTTTCGAATTGTTGATGGACGGCCATCGATTGCCAGAGCACCTGGTTGCCCATTTGGACAGGGTTGACCGCTGGTGCGACATAGATCCGAGGATTGAACGTTGAGATGTTCTGGGCATCCGCAACACCGGCTGCTGTGCAAACTAGCGCAAGCGTCAGTGCAATTCGTTGCATCATCTCACCCCCCAATTGTAGGACGAAGCCAACATCATTTCTGTTCTTCGACAAATTATCGCTCAAAATTCTGATTTTCTCGCGCACGATTTCAATTGGATTTTTGCGGCGGCATTTACAGAGTGTTCATTCGCCGGCAGTGGCGCACTCCTAAAAGGTCACTTCGAGTACACCGCAGCGGCACCCTCGTCAGGGTTCAGCCTATTGATGGCGCCCCCGGCTGCGGCAACAATTCGGCGTGAGGCACGCGACGCGGCATAGGTGCTGCAAAAGCCGAGGTCGGCCCAGTGAAGCGCCGGGCGGAAAAACAAAAGACAGCGGCTAATCAAAAAGATCAGCCTTCTTTCCGGTCGGCCGCCTCCAATGCCGCTAAAGTCTGCACCGATTATCCACACCCACGTTTTGTGGGGTCGCTGTTCAACAGCGCTGATTTTCCCGAGCGTTTTGTGGTCGGCATGAACAGGTCGGCATCTGGCCAATAGCAGGCGGCAAAGCGTGCTAATCGGCAGCGCCCGCACCTGCACCCGGTATTGCGGACAGATGATCAGCTCGCCATACAGCATGGCCTTGATCAGTCCCAGCTCGGGAATGGCGGTGTTTGCGGGCATCTCAAAAGCACCTGATTTTATTGGTTTCTGACGCGCTAAAACGGATCGTTTGGGGGTGTCGGCTACCTGGGGCCATTTCGCGCATTTCAAGCGGTGCCGATCGGCGGTCGGGTGGTGGTGGCGGTCATATCCCAGCCCCCGCAGGGGGCGTCAGGGATTCGTTTATTTCTGCCGGACGATCATCTGACGCCCCGGCGCCGTTCTGGCGAATGCTAGGCGGGGCCTTCCGGGAAATGGGCGTGAATTTTCGGAAGCGGATGCCGCTGTGGTCCTCCGCCACCATCAAGCCGGCGGCGGTGCCAACCTTGCCTTTCAAGCAATCGGTGTCGCTGCCCATGTGCCGCATGACCGCCACCGCATCGGCAGCCATGCCTTCCGCCGGCAAGACGCGGCAGCCGGCAAGAAACGGCGCTCGGCTCGATGCCATGATCTGCCGGGCCTCCACAATTGCGCGAAACCGGCCGCCGCCAGTCGAGGACACCAGGATGATGATCGCCTCCACCACCATCACGCCGCGTCCCGGCCCTGTGGCTGCTGCTGCTGCGGTAACTCGGGCGGCTGGCCGATGCCGTTCAGCAGCTTCCCCTTGGAGCGCAAAATCCAGCAGACGCCGAGCCGGATCAGTCGGATGGGGTGGTGTCGAGTTGCCGCGCCAAGTCATCAAGCGCGCGCCGCCGGTCGGCCGGTAGTCGCAGTTCGAACCTGTCGCTCGCCATGGCCCGTCCTCCAATGGCTAACGGAATGGCGCGACTGCGGCTGCACAATCAACGCACTCGATTGACGGGCGCTGTACGGGTTTGGATTTTTGAAAAGGCGTCGCGTAGGGATGCGGGTGGTAAAATCGATTTCGCGCGCAGATTTCGGGGGTGCGGGCTGCCCCTCCCCCGGTCTTTCGAGCGGCCCCGAGCAAAAACCTGCCCGCGCCTGCTCGCGCGTGCACGGGCGCGTTTGGTAGTTCCATACTCAGGCAGTAGTTACTTTCGCGCGCAAAAGCCCTTTCGCACCGCTCGCGCCACACAACGCAAGCGCACCGGCGGATATGACGCGATGGCGTAAGCGATGCGACGGTGCGATCTATCGGCTGCGGCTCACGCGAGCCGGTGAACGTGACCTGCCGCCGTTGCCGGCCATACAAAATCCCCGTCGCAAGCGCGCCGAATTCGCCCGCAAATTCAATGGGAGATTTCTCGTTAATCACGCCATACGAAAACATTTGATTTCGTATGGAATGAGCGCATGATACGAGGGTCAACAGTGGAGTATCGCGTCATGAATGCAGCAATAGCGTATGACATTCTCGGGGCGTCGGCGCACGGTGTCCCTTTCGCCAACATGATCCGCGCCTTGCAGATGTATTCGGCCATGAACACGGCAGAGGAAACCAAGCGGTTGGAAGCCGCCCTGTGGGTTAGGCGCAATCGCAAAGCCTATGACGCCGAATGCGCCTTCCGCCGCGACAATCGCTGGGCTCGGCGATGATCGGCAAAGCCAAGCGCGCGGCGCTCTATGTGCGGGTCAGCACGGATCGCCAGACAGTCGAAAACCAAATCGCCAAGCTTAGCGAGGTCGCGGCTGCACGCGGCTGGCAAATCGTCGAAACCTACAACGATGCCGGCATATCCGGCGCGAAGGGGCGGAAGGATCGCCCTGGCCTCGATAAGATGCTGCACGATGCCTCGCGGCGCCGATTTGACGTGATCATGGTCTGGGCCATTGATCGGCTCGGCCGTTCGCTGGTCGATCTCCTGGGCACGATTGAGAACCTGGAAGCCTGCGGCGTCGATCTGTTTATCGATCAACAGGCGATCGACACCACCACACCGGCCGGCAAGCTGGTATTCCAGATTGTCGGCGCCATCGGCGAATTTGAGCGCAGCATGATCCGCAGCCGCATCATGGCGGGCCTCAAACGCGCCAGAGCGGCGGGCAAACGCCCGGGCCCGGTGCTCGATCAGCACAAGGTCGCCAAGGCGCGAAAACTGCTCGCTGATGGCACCGGCATTGTGAAGGTTGCTAAACAGGTCGGGCTCGGCGTGGGCACCGTGCATGGGCTCAAGCGCGAGATGGCCGGCGCGCGGCCTTGCGTCGTGTTATAATTGGTTATGCGGAAATTCCTACTTTTTGTCGTCTACATCACAATGGTGCTTGGCGGCTTGTATTGGCTAGCCGATGCGGTGTTTTGGGTACCTATTATCAGTGGGAGATTAATCGGCGGTGCGGTTCTGCTTGTGATGTTGGGTACTTATCTTTTATGGGTTGATTTTGTCGCGCCCGCACTCGGCATCAGGACGGGAGAAAAATAGTGCCACAAGGCCCTAAAGTCGAAAAGTGCCCCGCCGACGTAATCGGTAACGCGGTCGGGGGTTCTGTTCCCTCGATATAGACACCACAAAGCGTGATATAGGATTTTCGGCGCACCAAGGGGGGCAGTCCCTGGGAGAGAGAAAGAGTGGCACTGTTGGCACTCTTGAGGTGCTGTCCCTAGGACAAGGTTTTGATACTCTTATATATTTGGAAAGGATGCCAACAGTGCCATTCTCTCTCCCTAGGGGATGGTTGGCACTCTTGGGCTACAGTTCCGCGCGCCGGTTGTTTTGCCGCTCGGGCAGCCGCCAGGTCCAGCAGCCGCCGGGGCCGTCCTTTCTGGCGATCACTTTCAGTTCGCCCTTGGCGCGGAATAAGGTTCGGCGGCTGACGCCATGGGCCTCTGAGGCGTCGTCGATTTCGGCGCGCGGCACAGGCCCGTCGGCCAGCAGGTCGCTCAGGAATTTTTTGGCATCGTCGCGGGCGCCGGGTGACTTTGCTTCGCTTGCAGCCTGCATGGCTTCGCTGGCCGTGACGCTGACATGCGCCGGGTGCCAGACGATGTGCGGCGCTCTGATCACCTCGCCGCTTTTAGCATCATGCCCCACCTCGCGGACGCCGAAATCATAGGCCAGCGCTTCGCCGTTCGGGGCGAGATTGTTTTTGCAGCGCACGAACAGCTTGCGGCTGTTCTCAGCGTCGTCGATGACGGCGTAGACGTGGCGGGCGGCGGCGCCGAATGCGAGTGAGTCGCTGATCCTCAACAAGGCGTTGGTCACATCGGTTTTTTTGTTGAAATGCAGCACGCCGACGATGGAGGTCATCATCTCGTTAGCGAGGTCGCAAAGCGGCGCCAGCACGGCGCGCACATCGTTGCTGCGAAAGGTGTCCACCTTGCCGACGCCCAGATAAGCGGAAATTGGATCGATCTGCACCAGCCGCACATCGCCTATTTCGGCGATTTTTTTGCGCAACAGTTCAAGGTCGCCGGCAAGGTTGAACATGCGATCTTTGCCGGCTGCGCGAACCATGTTGATGAAGTGGACGCGCTCAAGATCGGCGCCGGCTGCCATCAATCGCGGCACAACGGTATCCGACGGATCATCTTCGCTCGATAGGATGACGACGCTGCCCTGTGGTGCGCTGCCTTCGCTGCACGGCCACTCGGCACCGCGGGTGACGCGAGATGCCATGTCCGCGAGCAATTGTCCTTTGCCGTGATCCGGCAATCCGGTGATGATGCCGAGCTTGCCCAGGGCAAAGCGGCCGGGCCACAGCCATTGCACGGCGCTGATCTTGAAACTTGAGGCGCACATGCTTTCCAGCTCGCCCGCGCCTTCTGCAATGCCGTTCATGCCGCCGCTGCTGTTGCCCTTCACCTTCGCGGCGGTGCTGTTGCCGGTGCTGCCGATGTCGGTGCGCAGCCGTTCGGGCCTATCATGCAAATCTTCGTGCGGTAGTTGCTCGCCAGCACGTAAGCCGGATGCCAATGTTGCTTGAACGGTGTCGACTCCATCGTCGGCCACCAAGCCGCAAGCCGTCGCGGCTTGCCACAGCGCATCGCCAATTTCGGCGCGCTGAAGCCAACCGCGTGCTGACATGGTTCCGAGCCGAAATGCGGCGCTATTCAGCCGATTGTTGCGCTCGCCCGCTTTAGCGGCGGCCAACTCGCGACTGATGCCTTCCAATGCCGCCTGCGCAAAGGCTGCCTCACGACTGCCGTTGGAATGGCGCGCGATGTTCGCGCCGATGGTGGGCGAGTTCGTGATGATCGGCGCGGCTACCGGCGCGTTTGTCGACCGTTGCGGCTGCCGCAGTAATTCTTCCAGCCAATGCGGCAACTCGGGAATGGTCCGCGCCTTGACGCTTTCCAAGAGCGAAGGCGAGCCGGGCGCGCGCTGCCAGCACCGACCATCTGCAAGTCGGCTGCCGGCGCCGATGATGTAGGAGCCGGAATTGTCCTCGCGAAATCCGCGCGTTTCGAGTCCGCCAACAATTTTTTTGCTGCCGATCTTCTCGCCGGATGGCTGCCGAAAAATATGATGCTCGCCGCGGTTGGCGGTCATTGCATGCGGATGCGGCGGCAGCGGACCATGCTTGGCGATCAAGTCTTGCAGCGCCGCTACACCATCTTCGCCGCCCTCATGCCGATCGGCATCGAGCACAGCAAGATCAAGCGGCTTCAGCGGCATGCCGATCAGGCTATCGGGCTTTTCGGTCCACCACATGCGAATCATTTCGGCGTCGGCCGATGCGCTGGCCAGCCAATTCGGCAGCAATGGCCGCTTGTTCGGCGCGCACGGAAAGATTGCAATGTTGAATTCGCAATATTTGAGCGCCACCGCGAGATTGTTGCTCATGATTATTTTCCTGTCGCGATATGTGCGTGTCCAAGCCATCGGCCGCCGCAGCCACAGCCTTCGCAGCGCATTTGCGCCAAATGCGGGCCGGTGCCAGACATGACGTTGAAGATGATGCCGCCGCAGCGGCAGGGCCGGAAAACGCCTTGTGCTTCGTCGCAGATGATCCGCTCGCCGATGCTCAGCGGCGGCGCCGGCCGGCGTGCCGAAGTTGTCGGTGGTGTTGCTGCGGCTCCCTGGCGCCGATCATCAGGCAGCAGTGGCAGGCGCAACTGTTTTTCCGCCAACTCGGCGAGCGCGTGAATATCCACGCCCGCGGTTTGCAGCGAGCGGGTGAGCGCCTGTGCGGCAGCGCCGGCTTCGCCGATTTGATCGGAGCTGAGCAAGCGGACGAGCTGGCCGATGCGGCGCGAAGCCGGATCGGGCGATGTCCTCGGGCCACTCATCGGCCGGCCCCGTTTTTGATCAGGTCAAGCGCGCGTGCCGTGGCGCGCGCCTTGTTGATGCCGCGCGCCAGATCGGGCAGGCACTTGATGGAGAGCGTCAGGCCGCGCGGCGTCGGGACGAGCACACCATCGGCTTGTGTGTAAAAAACTCTGAGGTCGATCAGCGGCCGGCCTTCAAAAGAGCGGAGCGAGACAGCGACTGCTTCGCCGCGGCGGTTGCGCCAGAATTTGGAAATGACAATCGGCTCGGCCAACCTGTCGCCAGCGCGGCTTGCCCGTCGCAATATTTTGCGGTAATGCATGTGTTCGCTCGTTTGCTGCTTGCCGGCGCCCAACCGGCACGAGAAAATGCGAAAGCCCGGCCGCGGTGCCGGGCTTTTCGTTTTGGATTAGGCGGCGGCGTGGGTGGCGGCGCTCTGGCGCACCAGCGTGCGGATATCGCCGACGCGGAAGCCGACACGGCGCGCCGACATGCGAATTTGCTTAAGCGGCTTCTGCCGCCGCAAGGTCCATTCGCTTACATTGAGCATCAATGCAGCGACGCGAGTCGGTACAATCGCGTCCGAGGGCAGCGCGTCGAAATTCGCGATCAGGTCGAGAGCGGGAAGCGGCTTCATGTTTTTTCCGTCCGTGCAACAAATTAGGGTGCACGGATGGGTAACGATTCGAGGGATGAAGCGCTTGGACGGAAAATTGAGCGCGGCGCGCGTTTTCTGTCGCACTCAGACGGAAAGTTTGCCCTTCCAGATGTTTTGCGTCTGTATCGGTCTTTTCGACATTACTTCGCAGGCGCGTTCCAGGTCGCGGCCCTGTTCGCCATAAACCGCTTCAAATAAGAGGCCAGCGACGATGCGATACGCGCTGGTTGGCGAACTCCACGCCAGCGGCTTGCGGCAGAGCTTCATCAAATCGGTTGCGCCCATTGCCGCACATTCTTGTGGATAACCGCTCGAACGATGCTCGCCGATCTCGACCTTGATGAGATGAGCGCAGCGCTCACGCAGCCATACGAGGTGAGCGCTCACTTGCTCCCACCGCGCCTCAGACTGGCGAATGGCATCGTCAACTGTCGGCGCCTCGGCCGGCCCGAAAAGCAGCACGGGTGAAAATCCCGGCGGCGGCGTCCGCAGCGTTTTCTCGACGGCTTCGATTCGGCTTTTCAGCTTCTTCAGATAGGGCAGGTTCTCGCGCCGGTATCCGCCATAGGGTGCATAATCTTTCAGTTTGCGCAGTATGTCGATCTGCGCCAGCGCGTGCGGGCGGATGCTTTCGTCACCGCAAGCCTTCACGATATCGGCCACGATATCCGCATCGGGGCGCGGCTCGCGCTTGGGCTTCGCCATTGTTGCCTCACGCCGGCCTGGCGAGCGCGACGATGTTGCCGCCCTCGGTGATCGCCAGCACGTGCGCGGCCCATCGGTTTAGCGCGTCTCGCTTCGCCGGCTCGTAGGTCGATCTGTTGTAGACGCCGTGCACGCCCGCCCGATGGCCGCTCGCGTGGTTCAGGACGGCCTCGATGATGTGCGGCGGCACGTCGATGTCAGCCATGCCGGTGGCGGCCGTGCGGCGTAAATCGTGCAGGCGCCAGTCGGCAAGGGGCGTGCCTGCTGCCTTCGTGACAGCCGTATCGAGGCGCTCCTTGCAGCCAGACCAGCCGGAAAATCCTCCTGCCCCAAATCCGAAGATCAAATCACGTGGCTGCCCATTGCTGTCGGCGCGGCGCGGTTGCCTGGCGATGATCTCTGCCGCCAGCGGCGAGAGCGGGATGGAATGCGGCCGGCCGTTTTTCGTCCGGGTGAGCGGCAACAGGATTGTGTCGCCCTCGACTTCCGACCAGCAAAGCCCGGCGATTTCCGCGCGGCGCTGGCCTGTCAGCAGAAGGAGCCGAACGATATCGCTGTATTGGTCGGCATCGAGCGCATTCCATATCAGCTTCAACTCGCTCGTCTTGAGTACGCGCTCTCGCTCTTGTTCTTGATTTTTGTCCGTCAGTGCGACGGGGTTGCTCTCAACCCTGCCTTTTTTCATCGCCCATGTAAAAAGACCAGAGAGCGATGACCGCGCTCGATTTCTTGCGACTGGTCCGTTGTGCTTCTCTACCGCGTCAAGGCAGCCGGCGATATCGGCGCGGGAGATTTTTCCGAGCCGCAGCTTGTGGAGCGGCTTCGAAAGCTGCAAAAGGTGGCGCTCCAATTCGAGCACGCTGCGAGGCTTTAAGCCGGTAGTGCCGTTTTTGCGCGGCCGGTCCCGTTGCCATTCAATGTGATCTTGGGCCACAGCCTCAAAGGTGTCTTGCGCTTTGCTCTTGGCTTCGGCCTTATCCGCCGCCGGGTCATGGCCAAGCGAGACTTGGGCGTGCAGCCGCTTCGCCGTCTTGCGCGTGTCGTCGAAATTCAGCGCACTGAGCTTGCCCAGCACCATACGCCGCTGCTTGTTGCCGAGCTTGTATTGGAAAATGAGGGTCTTCGAACCGCCCTCGCGAACGCGGCAGCCGAACCCCGGAATATCGTCGTCAAACTCGATGTGATCGGTCTTGCCAGCGGGGAGTTCCAGACCCGCTGTCGCGCGGACTGAGAGTTTCACGGTGTCCTCCAACTTTTCTCGGGAAGCCCCTGGGAAGATTCCATCCGCTATTTCGTGCTCGCCAGTGCCCGAATGGTCAGAGGGTCTATGTGTGTTTTCCGATACTTACAAGGGCCGTGATCTCTTGTGCACTGTTGTGCACGCCAGTTTTTTGGTCTGGGGGACTGGGGGTCGTGGGTTCAAATCCCGCCGCCCCGACCAGAAAAATCAAACACTTAGCGCATTCACGGGAGCTCATTGGGCCGCTTCGTTTTGGAGAGGGGCCGGGGATAGCGCACAAAGCGCCGGCTCAATAATGCCGGCGTTTCCAAATATCGCCGGGCTCATCTTCGCCAACGATGCAATCGATTGGCGGCAGCGGTTGAGCACCCTTCCAATTGGGCAACGATCTCGGAATAAATTCGATGATAGACGACACGTGTGTAATGCAGGTGATCACGCATTTCCGTCTGATCGAAAATATAATCGTCGGGCCGCAGAAACGTGACATTCGCGCGCGGCGCACAGATGTCTCTCTCCCATTTATTTAAATCCAATAGTTGGCTTTCGGGATTGAAATGCAACGCCGCTTGAAGGTTGAGAGAGTTGTCGTCGATGAACATCACCGTCGGTGGGCGCAGCTGTATCTGCTCGATCAGTGCCGTGATCCGCGGTCCTATCGGCTGCCAGTCTCTCGACGGGAATATGAAATAATCCCAAACGCCATTGTCGACGAGGATGGACTTGGCCCTATCGAAATCGTTCGTCGAGCAAATCGAACTCATGATGCCGCGTTGCGCCAATTGCACAACGATATCGCGGTTCTCCGGATTAAATCTTATTCCTCCTTCGATAACAGCCCCATCCCAAAATGTTTCATCCAAGTCCCAGATCACGAGCCGAACGGGTTCCTCTTTGACTTCGCATTAGCAGCCCCCGAATGAAGCCTCAGAGCCCGATCCAAGAAGATTAGATTCATGATCAAGGGCGTGATCTAGTTAAGAGTCGAGCATAATCAGGATCGTTACGAGACCGACGACTATCACGGCGAATTCTGCTGCGGCCTGCTCTGTTGCAACCGGCTGCTTTGGTGGGCGTAGTCGGCTGCAACAACGCCGTGCGCAGCCAGCGGCCGATGAACCCGCGCGAGATGACGGGACATCCACGCCGATTCGCCGCGAATGGCGCGGTAGACCGAGATCTTGCCGACGTTGTTGATCACAAACCAAGCGAGCGCATAGCCCCATACTAAGAGTGCATAGGTCCAGCCGATCGGCGCCACGAACCACCCATAGACGGCAGCGAGCGTGCCGAGAGCCTGCGTCGCTTCGCAGGCGAAGAACAACCGCCAGTTCGGCAAAGGCCGATCCCAGAACCAGCCGGCATTGCGCGTCAGATAAATCGTCAGGTGGCCTGCCACCAGCAGTTTCAAAAAGATCACGGTCTGCACCATCCCGCGCGGCAGATGCAGGTAGCGCTGGGCGAACCAGAACAGGCCGAAGCTCGCGATCACCCCTAGGACGCCCAAGAAACCGCTCAAGGTTAGTACCCTAATCATGTCCCAGCGCACCGGTTTTTCGGCCACCGTCACGTCGTCATAAGCGATCATCATGATCGGCACGTCGTTGAAGATCGCCAGCAGAACGATCATCACCGCCGTCACGGGATAGAAATCGAACACCAGGATCGACAGCGTCATGAACAGCAAGACGCGCACGGTCTCGGCGATGCGGAACGTCGCGTAACTCGTCATGCGCTCGAAAATCCGCCGCGCTTCCTCGATCGCGCGCGCGATTACCGATAGGCCGGGTGTCGTGAGCACGAGGTCGGCGGCGGCGCGCGCCGCGTCAGTCGCGCCGCTGACTGCGATGCCGACGTCGGCCTGCTTGAGCGGCGGCGCGTCGTTGACGCCGTCGCCGGTCATCCCCACGATATGTCCGGCTTTTTGCAGAGCGCGCACGATCTTGAATTTGTGCTCTGGAAACACCTCGGCGTAGCCATCGGCTTTTTCGATGCGAGCGCCGTCGCCGTCGCTTGCCTCATGCGTGAAGATCTCGCGTGCCGACACGATATTGGTGCCGAGCCCGAGCTTGCCGGCGATTTCGCGGGCAATCGCCGTGTGATCGCCAGTGACCATGCGCACTTGCAAGCCCATGCGCTTGGCTGCGGCGATGGTCGCGGCGGAGTCTTCGCGCGGCGGGTCGAACAGCGGCAGCAATCCAAGGAACCGCCACTTTCCATCATTGCCCGTCGTGGCAACCCCTAATGTCCGGAAGCCGCGGCGCGCCAAATCGTCAGTCGCCGCCTGCGCTTTCTGCACGACCGTCTCATCCGGCTTGGCGAGATCGAGGATGACCTGCGGCGCGCCCTTGGCCACGCGGAAGCTGCGCTTTCCAGTATGTACCTGCGCCTCGGCGCGCTTGCGTACCGGGTCGAATGGCTCAAACTTGACGACCCGGTAGTCAGCAAGACTCTTGGCATCGATGCCTTTGAGCACCGCGGCGTCGATGGCGTCCGGCGCCTCGCGCTCGCAGGTCAGCGCGGCCGCCAGCAGCAGCTCCTTGGCGTCCACGCCCCCAATCGGCACCAGTTCGCCCAAGGTCAGCTCGTTCTTGGTCAGCGTTCCGGTCTTGTCGGAGCAGAGCAGGTCCATGCCCGCCATCTCCTCGATCGAGACGAGGCGCGAGACGATCGCCTGCATGCTGGCGAGCCGCGAGGCGCCGACCGCCATGGTGACCGAGAGTACGGCCGGCAGAGCAACCGGAATTGCCGCCACCGTCAGGATCAACGCGAAAAGAAGCGTGTCGACGATGCCGTTACCACGGAACAGCGCTACCAGCAGAATGAGCGCGACCAGTCCGAGCGTGATCAGGATCAGGAAGTTCCCGATCTTCAGCACCGCGCGCTGAAAATGCGAACGCTGCACCGCGCTCTCAACAAGTTGCGCGGTCTTGCCGAAATAGGTGTTCATGCCGGTCGCGGTGACCAGCGCGCGCATCTCGCCCCGCCGCACGATCGAGCCGGAATAAACTTTGTCGCCGATTTTTTTGTCGACCGGCAGCGATTCGCCGGTGAGCGCCGACTGGTCGACACTGAGATAATCGCCCTCGCGCAGATCAAGGTCCGCCGGCACGATATTGCCGAGCTTGACTAAAACGACATCACCGGGAACCAGCACGCGCGCGGCAAGATCTTTCCAGGCGCCGTCGCGCAGCACGCGCGCAACGGGCGCTAGCCTCTGCTTCAGCGCCGCGATCGCGGTATCCGCCTTGTATTCTTCGAAGAAGCCGACGCCGGCGTTGATCAGCAGCATCAGGATGATGATGGCAAAATCATCCCAGCGCTGCGTCACACCCGACAAAATGGCTGCGACCTCTATCATCCAGGGAATCGGCCCCCAGAAATAGCCGAGAAATTTACGCAAGGGGCTGACGCGTTCCTCGCGGATTGCGTTCTCGCCGTATCGCGCGAGCCGAGCGCGCGCCTCTTCGCTCGTCAGGCCGGTCAGCCGGTCAGGCTGCGATGAGGCGCCGCTGTCGCTCGTCTTATGCAGCTGCTGCACGCTCATGATTGAGACCTATGCTCTGAATACGGCGATTTCCCGTCCCTTCACAACGTTGTCAGCAGCTTGGCCGCTCCAAGAAGTGCGGGCTCGGGATGCGTGATCACATAGGTCGGGATCGCCGCCATGTAACCGTGGAAGCGGCCCTTCGCTTCGAAGCGCGGCCGGAAATTCGACTGCGTGAACATCTCGCCCAGCTTCGGCACGATGCCGCCGGCGATATAGACGCCACCGAGCGCGCCGATGGTCAGCGCCAGGTTGCCGGCAATGGTGCCGAGCATGGCGCAGAACATCACGGTCGCCTCGCGCGCCCGTGGATGCTCGTCCTCGATATGCGCATTGGTGATCTGTGCCGCGGTGAGCGGCGCCGCCGGCTCGCCTGACAGTTCGCACAGCGCGTTGTATAAATTGATGAGACCGGGGCCGGACAGCACCCGCTCGGCCGAGACGTGATCGAAGCGTCGCCGCATGAGATCGAGCACCGCCGCCTCGCGCTCGTCGGCTGCCGCCATCGTGACGTGACCGCCTTCGCCCTGCAACGAGATGACCGCGACGCCGCTTGCGACCAATGTGCTAACGCCGAGGCCGCTGCCCGGCCCGATCAGGCCGATGGGCGCGCCGGCGACCGCCTTCCCGCCGCCGATCTGGCTGACGTCGGCCGCCGTGAGATGCGGGATCGCCAGAGCGTTGGCGGCGAAGTCATTGACAACGAGGAGCTGCGCGAAGCGGAAATGCTGGCGCATGGTTTCGATCGAAAAGGTCCACGGGTGGTTGGTCAGCGTCACCTCGTCGCCGGTGATCGGCGCGGCCACCGCCAACACTGCATGCGCCGGCGGCGCAGGCAGCGCTTCGGCGGCCAGATAGGCTTCGATCGCGTCGCTTAAGCTCGCGAAGTCCTCGCTCGCGACCACGCGCGTGCGCGTGATGGCGCCGCCCGGCCCCACCAGTGCGAGGCGCGTGTTGGTTGCGCCGATGTCGGCAATCAGTCCCGTTGGCTGCTCGTTCATGCGGCATTCCCAGCGCGAGCGGCCACCAAGTTCGCCGGGGTGCCAGAAAGAAACGCCGCGATATTGGCGATGGTGGTGGTCGTGATACGAGCGATTGCCTCGCGCGTGTTGAAGGCGCTGTGCGGCGTCACGATCACGTTCGTCATGTTGATCAGGATGTGATCGGCCACCAGTTCGCGAATATCGTGCTGGTTGACATAGATCGACGAGATCAGCTCGGCCTCCTCGCGGATTAGCGGCTCGTCCGGGAGTACGTCGAGCCCGGCAGCGGCGAGCTTACCGCTGCGCAGCGCCTGGATCAGCGAGCGCGAATCGATAATGCTGCCGCGCGCCGTGTTGATGATGACCGCGCCCTGCTTCATGCGGGCGAAGGCGCGCTCGTCGATCAGATGCTCGGTCTGCGGCAAGGCCGGCACATGTAGCGTAACGACGTCGGAGCCCGCCAACAACTCGTCCATGCCGGCATAGCTGAAGCCGAGTTCCGTGGCGAACTCGGGGTGCGGCTTAATGTCGTAGGCCAGGACCCGCATGGCGAAGCCGCGCGCGATGCGGATGACGTGACGGCCGATATTGCCGGTGCCGATAACCCCCAGCGTCTTGCCCTCGAGGTCGAAGCCTTCCAGTCCCTCCGGCGTGAAGCGGCCCGAGCGCGCCCGCTCGATCGCCTCGCGCAGCCGGTGGCTGATGGCGAGCAGCAGCGCAAACACATGCTCGGCGACCGTGTTTTCCCCGTAAGTCGGCACATTACACACCATGATACCGCGCTCGGCGCAGAAGCGGGTGTCGATATGGTCGTAGCCGGTGGAGCGGGTGGCGATCAGTTTCAGCCGCGGCAGCTTTTCCAGCACGTCGCGGCCAAGCTTCGAATAGATGAAGGTCGAGACGATCTCGGCCTTGGCAAATTGCGCGGCATTGTCGGCCCGCAACGGAGGCTCGGTCAGGACCAACTCATGGCCGGCTTTCAGCGTATTGAAAGCGGAAGCCTCGCGCGGCTCGGTCTCGAATATGACGATCTGCATGGCGACCCCTCATGGCCCGGCGTCCACCGCACGCAGTAGGTGCGCATCGTCCTCCGGGCTCGACGGGTTAATCGGCAAGCCGGCGCCAAGTTCAAATCCGCCCCAGATTGCAATGTCGGGCGCAATGCGCAAGCGCCAATGCAGATGCGGTGCAGCGATATCCCTGCTGGGTGCGGTATCGATGACAAAATTGTACGGCGGATCATTCGCGGCGGCTTGGAGGCGCCGCAGGCTCCGACCGAGCAGTTCGGCGAAAGCGGGCAACTCATGATCACCAAGCGCGGTGAGCGAAGCCTGGTGCTCCTTCGGGACGATCCAAAGCTCGAACGGATGCTCAGCAGCGAATGGAACCAGCGCCACGAAGTGCTCATTCTCGTCGACGAGGCGCTTGGCGCTTTTGCACTCGATCGCGAGCTCATCGCAAGTCGCGCAGCTTTGGTGCTCGCTGTAATAGCGCTTGCACCAATCGCTCATGGCTGCGACACGCGACGGAACGATGTCGAGCGCGATGACCTGGGCATGGGCATGCACAAGCGAAGCCCCGGCACCACGCCCATGGTTGTGGAACAAGATAACCGCCTCGATGCCGTCCCGCGCCAACAAGGTACGCGAGCGCTGCCGATAGACATCAGCGACCGCGCTCAATTCGGGCGCGCTCATGGTGGCGAGTTCGGCGTCATGCCAAGGGCTTTCGATAATGACCTCGTGTGCGCCACGGCCCGGGGTTGCCAGGTGATCGCCACAGCCTGATGTTGGCGTGTCTTGCCGCATTTCCAAGGCTGGAAACTTGTTGGGGACAACGCGCACGCTCCAGCCGGGCGGTGCCGGCGCCTTCGTCTCGGCAACGATGCCCGGAAGCTGTGCTTCGCGGCCCGGGCAAAAGGGGCAGGATAGATCGAAGCGCGGGCGCTGGCGCGGCGGCTCACCCGGTTCCGGCATATGCGGCCGGCGGCCGCGTTTCGGCGCGATGATAACCCAGCCGCCGGTGGTGCGGTCCTGTCGCAGCTCGCTCATGCCGCGCGGTTCAACCGCGGGCCCGCGCGTGCGGCCGCGGCGTCGCCGCTTCGCGCGCGGCGACCCGCTGCTTGACGGCGAGGAAACTGTCCGGGCTGACCGACATGGAATCGATGCCGCAATCGACCAGAAATTCGGCAAATTCCGGATGGTCGCTCGGCGCCTGCCCGCACAGCCCGACCTTGGCGCCGGCGTGATGCGCCGCGTCAATGACGCTGTGGATCATCCATTTCACCGCCTCGTCCTGTTCGTCGAACAGACCGGCGAGCTCGCTGGAGTCGCGATCGACGCCGAGGGTGAGTTGTGTGAGATCGTTGCTGCCGATGGAGAAGCCGTCGAAGCGCTCGGCAAAAGCCTTGGCGAGAATGACGTTCGACGGGATTTCGCACATGACATAGACCCGCAGTCCGTTCTCGCCGCGCTTGAGCCCGTTGTCCGCCATGACGGCGAGCACGCGGTCGGCTTCCTTGGTGGAGCGGCAGAACGGGATCATGACAATGACGTTGGCAAAGCCCATCTGCTCGCGCAGGCGGTGAATGGCCCGGCATTCGAGCGCAAAGCCCTTGCGATAACGCGGGGAATAGTAGCGGGAGGCGCCGCGGAAACCGAGCATCGGATTTTCTTCTTTCGGCTCGAAAGCGGCGCCGCCGATCAAGCCGGCATACTCGTTGGTCTTGAAGTCGCTCATGCGCACGATTACCGGCTTGGGATGGAACGCCGCCGCGATCCGGCCGAGGCCGCGCGCCAGCCGGTCGACGAAATACTCCTGCTTATCGCTGTAGTTGGCGGTCAAGGCGGCGATCTGTGCCTTGGCATCCTCGTCCTTGAGCTCGTCAAAATGCACCAGCGCCATAGGATGCACCTTGATGTGGTTTGAGACCACGAACTCCATGCGCGCGAGGCCGACGCCATCGGCCGGAATCCGCCACCAGCGGAAAGCCGCCGCCGGATTGGCAAGATTGAGCATCACCTGGGTGCGGGTGGCCGGCGTTTTGCTGAAATCCACTTCGCTCGATTCGAAATCGGCGGTGCCTTCGTAGATGAAGCCCTCGTCGCCCTCGGCGCAGGAGACGGTGACCTCCTGCTCGTCGTGCAGGACATGCGTGGCGTTCTCGGTGCCGACGACGGCCGGCAAGCCAAGCTCGCGGCTGACGATGGCGGCATGCGAGGTGCGGCCGCCGTGATCGGTGACGATGGCGGCCGCCCGCTTCATGATCGGCACCCAGTCCGGGTCGGTCGTTTGCGTCACCAGCACGGCGCCGTCGACGAAGCGGTCGATTTCGCGCGGACTGTCGATGATGCAAACGCGCCCGGCGACGATAGCGTCACCGATGCTTAGTCCTTTCACAAGCAACCGCCCCTTCGATTTGATCCGATAGCTGCGGAAGGTGCCCGGCGTGCGGCGCGACTGCACCGTCTCCGGCCGCGCCTGCACGATGAACAACTCGCCGCTCTCGCCGTCCTTGGCCCATTCCATGTCCATCGCGCGGCCGTAATGCTGCTCGATGACGCAGGCCCAGCGCGCAAGCTGCAGGATATCGGCGTCAGACAACACGAAACCGGCGCGTTCCGCCTTCGAGGTCGGGACGTTCTTGGTGGGGCGACCGGGCTCGGCCGCGTAGATCATTTTCCTCGCCTTCTCGCCGCACTTCTTCTCGACGATCGGCGTCAGCGATGAGTTCGTCAGCACCGGCTTGAACACGATATATTCGTCGGGATCGACGGCGCCTTGCACGACGTTCTCGCCCAGCCCCCAGGCGGCGTTGATCAGCACGACCTTGTCGAAGCCGCTCTCGGTGTCGATCGAGAACATCACGCCGGCGCCGCCCAGATCGGACCGCACCATGTGCTGCACGCCAATCGAGAGCGCCACCTTCATGTGATCGAAGCCTTTGACCTGGCGGTAGCTGATAGCGCGGTCGGTGAACAGCGAGGCAAAGCAGCGCCGGCAGGCGTCGAGCAGCGCTGCGTCACCGCGGATATTGAGGTAGGTTTCCTGCTGGCCGGCAAAGCTCGCGTCGGGCAAGTCCTCGGCGGTGGCGCTGGAGCGCACGGCGACATCGACTTCCGCCTTGCCGACGCGCTTGCACAATTCGGCGTAGGCTGTGCGGATGGCATCGGCGAGTTTAGGCGGCCATTCGCCCCGCAGAAACATGTGACGAATCGCGCTGCCGGTTTCCGCCAAGGATGCCTTGCCGGCAGCGAGATCGCCAAGCGCGGCGGCGATCTTCTGCTTCAGGCCGTTGCCTTCGATGTATTGCCAATAGGCCTGTGCCGTGGTGGCGAAGCCGGGCGGCACCCGCACCCCTTGCTTGGCCAATTTGCCGACCATCTCGCCGAGCGAGGCGTTCTTGCCGCCGACCTTGGCGACGTCGCCGCGACCGACCGTCTCGAACCAGAGGACGCTATTTCCGCTCATGACCGATGCTCCTGCACTTATTGTTGCGTCGCCCCTTTGAGCTGAAATCGCGCCTCGAACGAACCGATGAGGTCGAGCCAGTCTTCCATCAGGCGCGTCATGAGGAAGCGACGGCGCACAGCCTCGCGGGCGTGACGGCCCATACGCTCCCGCAATTTGCGGTCCTTAAGCAAGGCGACGATGCACGCCGCCGCCTCATCGATATTGTTCACAAGGTAACCGCTCATGCCGTGCTCGATCTGATGCTTGATGCCGCCGACATTTCCGCCGACCATGGCAGCGCCTTTCCACATTGCCTCGGTAACAGTCAGCCCGAATCCCTCGCGGATCGATTTCTGCAATATGACGGCGGCCCGCCGTTGCAGCGCATTGACCAGCACGGTGTCCTGCACCGATAAAATGCGAATGCGCTCATCGGCGCTCCTGCACAGCGAGGCGAACACCTCCTGCCCTTCCGGATCGTCGGTTGCCACATTGCCGACCAGAACCAGCGTGCAATCGATCTCTTTACGCGCAATTTGGAAGGCATCGATCACGCCCTGCGGGTCCTTCCACTTGTCGAAGCGGGAGACTTGCACCACCAACGGCAGATCGGTCGGGATATCGTAATGAGCGAAGCGGTCGGCGATCTGCGTTTCCGACAATTCCATGTTCGTGGTCGCGAACGGGTTGATCGCCGGCATGATGAAGCGCTGCGGCGTGGCGAGCTTCTGCGCGTATTCGGGCAGCGACAACACCACCGCGTCGTAGCGCTCGATCAGCGGCGTAAGATAGGCCCACACGTCGGGATGCGGCCGGCTCAAATCGATGTGGCAGCGCCAAACCCAGGGCGCCTTCTTGCGGAAGTGCTGAATGAGCGGCAAAGGCTGGGGATCGTGCACGATCACCACGTCATGATCGAGATGCAGCCGGGCGGCGTTTTCGAACGCCACCTCTTCGTAGATCTGCACCTTCAGGTCGGTGAGCTTGATGTCCCCGCCCTGCAAGGCATTGTGCATTTTTTTGGTGACGCTGAAGAAGTCCGGACGTCCTTCGATTACGCGCCAGCCTGTCCTGATGCCGGAGGCATTCATCAGCAGCGTTAATGAGGAAAGAATTTCGGCGACGCCGCCCCCGTAATAGGTCGAGTTGACGTTAACGATGTGAAGGTCGCGGAGGGCCTCCACTTTTTTTAACAGGCGCTCGACGGTCTCCGACCCGACCAGCGGCTCGTGGTCTTCGACCGAAGTCAGTTTGAAGCTTCGCGTGTCCTGGGCGCGATCCGATACCAGCATTGAATGGCCTCCTGGGGTCGAGGCGGCAGTACGAAAGTTAACGCGGGAGGCAACACCAATGTGCCCCGATTAAGCAAAATTTCGGCGATTCGGACCGAACTCTATCTATGGCCAGGACAGCCAACGGCAATGACTTGAGTCAATTTTCGCAATTCGCTTAATGTTTTCGCCTCCAGCTGGCCATCAGCTACCCGGCTCGGGCCTGAGCCGCATCGATCAGCTTGCGGCATTGAGTGAGCTCACCCAGCGCCATGTGCAATTTTTGCAAATCCTCAGGCGAAAAGGCCACGCTTGGGCCAATGGCCGGCGGACTTTCAACCACCGGCTGAATTTCGTCGGCTGGCGGCGTCGTCTCGGGAGCAGACGGCGCTGCCTTATGAATGGCGCGGTCGGCGGGCTCGATATGCGGCACCGGCGCACTGGCGAGCGGCGGTTCCTGCCGCTTTATCGCGTCATCTCCACGCACCTTGAGATCGTGCCCGATCAGCGAGGTCAACCGGCCGCCGAGACCCCGCTCCTCCTGCAAAATGTCGGTGGCGGCTTCCGTGTCTGTATCTTCATCCTCGCTCGCACCGTGCGGCGGCTGCGGGGCGCCCTCCTGCCAAACGACCTGCACGAATTTGGCGCCCTGCTCGCGCAAAATGCGCTGCACGCCACGGATGGTGTAGCCCTCGCCGTACAGCAAATGGCGGATGCCGCGCAGCAGTTCGATATCGTCCGGCCGATAGTAACGGCGGCCGCCGCCGCGCTTCATCGGCTTGATGTCGCGGAAACGCGTTTCCCAGAAGCGCAGCACGTGCTGCGGCAGGTCGAGCTCTTCGGCCACCTCGCTGATGGTGCGAAATGCATCCGGCGCCTTGTTTTCCAAAGCAACCCTCCTTCACTGACACGAACGCTGAACGAACGTAGCGCTAGCCGGCTTCGACGTGGCCGTTGATGCGCTGCTTGAGAATCGCCGATGGCTTGAACACCATGACTCGGCGCGGCGAGATCGGCACTTCCTTGCCGGTCTTCGGATTGCGGCCGATGCGCTGGCCTTTCTTGCGCACGACAAACGAGCCGAATGATGACAGCTTGACGGTTTCGCCGCGCTGGAGACAATCGGTTATCTCTTTCAGCACGAGCTCAACGAGTGCAGCCGATTCCGTGCGTGAGAGGCCCACTTTTTGATAGACCGCCTCACACAGGTCCGCCCGCGTCACTGTTTTTCCGGTCATCGCCTGCCCTGCCCCCGGCGAAGATATCCCGCTGAATTATCAAAGATATTAGCATGTTTACCATGGGTCAACCGGGCGCAAATCAAATATGACGAGAGGTGACGCGGAAACCACGGCCCGGCCGTCGTCGATCTGGCCGTCGCGCCGGAGGCTCCTTTGTCTGAATCTAGCCGTCGTATTTCGTCGATCCGCTGATCGCGCGTCCAAATCAATCACAAATCGCCACGAACGGCGATTTACCAGCGCAACAGCGCCGAACCCCAGGTGAATCCGCCGCCCATTGCCTCCAGCAAAATCAGATTGCCGCGCTTGACGCGACGGTCGGCGAGCGCGTCGGCGAGCGCCAGCGGAATCGAGGCGGCCGAGGTGTTGCCGTGCCGGTCGACGGTGACCACCACCTTCTCCGGGGCGATGCCGAGCTTGTGGGCGGAGCCGTCGATGATGCGCTTGTTGGCCTGGTGCGGTACGAACCAGTCGATGTCTTCGGCACAATAGCCCGTGGCTTTGAAGGCATCGTCGATCACATCGGTGATCATCGCGACCGCATGCTTGAATACCTCACGGCCTTCCATGCGTAGGTGCCCGACGGTCTGGGTCGAGGACGGCCCGCCGTCGACATAGAGCTTGCCTTTGTGCCGCCCATCGGAGCGCAGGTGGGTGGTGAGGACGCCGCGGTCCTCGCGCGCGCCGGATTGCGGCTGCGCCTCCAACACCAGCGCGCCGGCGCCGTCCCCGAACAGCACGCAGGTGGTGCGGTCGTCCCAATCGAGGATGCGCGAAAAGGTCTCCGCACCGATCAGCAAAGCCCGCTTGAAACCACCGCTGCGTAGCAACGCATCGGCAGTCGCCAGGCCGAAAATAAAGCCGGAACAGACCGCCTGAAGATCGAAGGCGGCTCCATGGCTGATACCGAGGCGAGCCTGGACCGACACAGCGGTGGCCGGAAAAGTCAGGTCTGGCGTCGAGGTGGCGAGCACGATCAGATCGATCGAGCCCGCCTCGACACGGGCATTGGCGAGCGCCGCGCGTGCCGCGTTGAACGCGAGGTCGGACGTGAGCTCGCCGGCGGCAGCGATGTGGCGCTCGCGGATGCCAGTGCGCTGCACAATCCATTCGTCCGTGGTATTTACCGAGCCGGCGAGTTCGTCATTGCTTAGAATGCGCGCCGGTAAATAGCTGCCGCATCCGAGCACGACCGAACGCAGAACGCTCACGAAGTCGCTCCGCTCGCCATGCGCGCATTGGCGCCGGCGTGCAGGTCGCGTGCAATCGACTCTCCGATTTTGGCGAGCAGTTCGTAGCGTACCATGTCGTAGCCCATGTCGATGGCAGCCGCGAAGCCTTCGGCGTCGGCGCCGCCGTGGCTTTTGATCACGACGCCATTAAGCCCGAGGAAGACGCCGCCATTGGCTTTGCGCGGATCCATCTTGTCGCGCAAGGTGCGGAACGCCTCGCGTGCCAGTAAATAGCCGAGGCGCGCGACCCAGGTTCGCTGTATGGCGCTTTTGAGATAATTTGCTAACTGCCGCGCGGTGCCTTCGGCCGTCTTGAGCGCGATATTACCGGAGAAGCCTTCGGTGACGACGACGTCCACGGTACCCATCCCGATATCATCGCCCTCCACGAAACCATGATAGTCGAAATGTGGGAAATTGCCCTCGCGCAAAATCCGCCCTGCCTCGCGCACCTGCTCGAGCCCTTTGATTTCTTCGACCCCGATATTGAGCAGACCGACCGTCGGCCGATCGATATCGAACAGCACCCGTGCCATGGCGCTACCCATGGCGGCGAGATTGACGAGGTGCACTTCGTCGCCGCCAATGGTGGCGCCGACGTCAAGCACGACCGATTCGCCGCGTACCGTCGGCCATAGCGCGGCAATTGCCGGACGTTCAATACCCTCGATCATCTTTAGATTGAAACGCGCCGTCGCCAATAAGGCGCCGGTGTTGCCGGCGGAGACGGCGACATCGGCCTCTTCCTTCTTGATCGCGTCGATGGCGAGCCACATCGACGACTTCCAGCGGCCATAACGCAGCGCCTGACTCGGCTTGTCGTCCATGCGGATCGCCACATCGGTGTGAAAGACGCGCGACCTGGCCTTGAGGCGCGGCAGACCGTCGAGCAGCGGCTCGATCACCGCGCGGTCACCATAGATCAGGTATTCGATGTCTGGATGTCGTGAGAGCGAAATATCGGCGCCCGGCAAAACGACCGAAGAACCATGGTCGCCACCCATCGCGTCCAGCGCTATGCGAACCTTGTCGGCCATGCATCGACCTTGACGACGGTGGCGAGGACGCCGGCAGCGCGGTCATTCCGAACTCTAGGCACGGAGCGACCATACCCGCTCGGGCGCGGCAGACAAGTTGGTTCTGGCCTTGCCCAAGCAATTACCCTCCTCTCACGACGGTTCGCTTCCGGATCGCTTTTTCAGCACTTTCAGTGCGACAAAGGGGTTTACACCGGCATCTTCAAGTTTCGGTGCAGCAAATTCGGCACCGGCTTTGCGCGGATAAGGGTCAATCCCCAGGATCAGGAACTCGGTCGCCAGTGCGCCGAGATCGACGCTGCCGCCAATCAGCGGCTCGGGCGGCTCCTCCCCGGCCATAAGGTGCTTTTCGGCGATGCGCGACCCGCCGGCTGGGGCAAGTTCCTGCGATGGGGCAAAGGTCAGGTTCACGGCCTCCTCGACCTTGTTCTCAATCGGCTCGAGCGTGACTACGCAGGTCTGACCGACTGTTGCGTGGACCTGCCCGGTGACCCGGACGCCGGCTCCTCTCCGCGCCAAATCGAACTGTGCGGTCAGCCGCGGGAGGTCGCGCAGGCCGGCCAGTTGCGCGATTTTAGGCCGGACCGCGGCCGGCGCCTCGATCTCCAGATGCAGGCCAGCTTCCGATATGTCTTCGATCGAAACAGGTACCGTCCAGGGATTTTCCGATTTATCCATTATTTCATGCCCTCAGGCGACTTTCGCGATAGCGGCGGGGTCCAGAAAATAGAACGCGCCGCAGGCGAGCGCCTTTGCTTCCTGTGCTCTCAAAGCACTAGCCGCCTGCTGCATATAAGCAGCAAGGCACCGCGCTACAGCTTGCGGGCCTGCTGCCGCGCCATAGACATTGCGGGCGATTACCGGGATCAACTCCTGATCTCTACCGGCATTCAGCGCCGCCCGGTAGGCCCGAAAACGGCCATAGAATGCGTCCCCGATTCGGCGCATCTCTTTCGGAACTCTGAGGTCGCCAACGCCCATTTCGCGGAGATTGTCGTCCATATCGCGACAAAACCGATCGAAAAGCCTCTGCCCAAGATCGCGCAATACCGAATCGGCGGAGAATCGCTCAAGCGCCAAAGCCAAATGCAGCACGATCAGGTCAAAACGACCGCTCAAGGAGTCTGCGACGGCATAGTCGCGGTAAAAACATGGCAATCGCGCTTGCGCCACGATCGTGCCATAGAGGGTGGAAATGGTGTCGGGCCGCTGGTTGCGGCGCAAAAGGGGCCAAATCATCATCGTTGGTTCGGGCTGACCGCGGCTCGCCGCCGGTTAAGTCAACGCTGCCACCGATGCAAGACTGAAATGAATTTGCCGGCTTTGGGAACCAAGATCACTCGTGGGTATGCACGCGCGGCGCGGCTCGCGGCGGCGGCGCTATGCTGCGGCTTGGCGCTCACGGCCTGTGTGAAATTCGGCGAAACCCTGCAGCGCGGCTACGTGCTGCAAGAAGGCGCGCTTGAGCAGATTCCGATCGGCGCCACGCAAGAGCAGGTGCTCATCGTGCTCGGCACGCCTTCGACAGTCGCCACCGTGAGCGGCGAGGCCTTCTATTACATTTCGCAGAAGGCACACCGCGAGGTCGCGTTCATGCCCTACGAAGTTACCGCTCAGCGCGTAATCGCGGTCTACTTCGACAAGGACCGCAGGGTCGAACGCCTCGCCAACTACGGCCTTAAGGACGGCAAGATCTTTGACTTCTATTCGAAAACTACCCCGACCGGCGGTAAGGAGCTGAGCTACCTGCGCGGCTTTTTCAAGAATACGACTTTAGGACCGCATTTCTGATATTTTGCACGACGTTTCTGCCGCCAGCAGGTTGCTTAACTGATGATTAGGGCGGACGCCTGATCAGCGCGCCATTTGCTCGACTTTTTTCAGCAGAGACATCCGCGGGATTACGTAGCGCGAGCCTTCAACCGAGAAGTGGCCGGAATCGCGAAATATATAGGTGGCGTCGATTTTCGTCCGGCAAGCGACGGCGTCGCACAAGAACGAATTAAAATAGATAACGTTTACGCCAAGCTTCGATGGCAATTCGGAAAGAAATGCGAGGATCTTTGCGCGCTCTTGATGATACGCCTCAACGGTAATCAGGCATTCATCTCCGCCGCCAATTGTCAACAAGTGCGTGTCATGGCGCTCCAAACAGCGTCCGATATCATAATCGCCCTGCGGGGGCGGCGCGATGATGACAACCTTTTTGCCCAACACCCTCACCGCATCGACAATCTTCTTTAGATCGGTAATCGCTGTCGCGAGATTCGATTTGACAACCTCGGTCCGCCCGTCTTGGTCACGCTTGAGAATTGTGAAGGTGTCCTCGGCCTGATGGAATGGGCTCGACAGGAGGATCGTTTTTATCGAGTTGTCGTGCTTGAGATATTCGAGGACCGAGTCGTTGAATCGGATGCATCGGTTGGCCCACGCTTCATCGAATTGGCCATACAGCGGCGCGATTCCGAGGAAGGGGCCGCAGGCCGACTTGGTCGCCTGCATGATGGCGGGCGGAGGATCCGTACTTGCGAGAAGCCCCGGCACCAGATGCATGGCAAATGAATCGCCCCAGACGAGAATTTTGGGCTTGTCAGAATTTCGGCATGCCGCCAGCGGCTGAAAAGCCGCCGTAAAGTTGCATTCGGGACTAAAACCATAATTTGCCCGTCTTATGTAAGCGAAATCCTGGTGATTGGTGAGGGTGCGGCCAAGCCACAATGCGGCGGTCAGTAGAGCTAGAGCCAAGGACGCAATTACAAGCCCCGCAACAAATCGTTTCGGTCGTGCGACGATTGCAAGATGCGTTGGTCTCTCCACAAATCGATAAAGCTGATAGGCGAGCAGCAAAGAAAGAACGACTAGACCTGTTCGAATGAGGCTTGCCTCTCGAGGAGAGCCAGTCACCCACGCATTCGAAAAGAACGCGAAAAGGGGCCAGTGAACGAGATAAAGCGAATAGGAAATATCCCCAATTCTCCGGAGGTAGATTGCGGGCCCCCCGCTGAAGAGCGATGGATGCCTGCGCAAGATGATCACAAACGTCGCAAGACAGACAATGAGCGTGCATAAGAGCGGATAGTCTTCGCCATTCCCCATTGTGGGGACTGCAATGAGTGCAAATACCGCCGGCCAGAACAGCGCGTCCAACAACGTCTCGGCACGCGGACCTACCACCGCCAGAGCGCCAATACTGCCGATCATCAGCTCCCAGGCCCGTGTTGGCAGCAAATAGAAGGCCGCCGCCGGGTGTTGTGAAAAGCCAATTCGCAAGGCGAGACTGACGAGAAGTGTTGCGAACACTCCGGCGAACCAGAGCCGACGCGGCAACAGCAGCATCGCCGCCGGCACAAGGAAATAATATTGTTCTTCAATCGACAGCGACCAGACATGCAGCAATGGTTTTAACTCTGCCGCGCTTTCGAAATAGCCGGTTTGCTGCCACAACACAAAGTTGGCCGTGAACGTGATGGCGCCGACCATCTGCGCGACGAAATCTTTCATCTCTGCGGCGGTCAGCATGACCGGGGCGGCCAAAGCCACAGCCAGGAACGTAATATAGGCCGCCGGCAGCAGCCGTTTGGCCCGGCGAAAATAAAATGCGGAAAGGCGGAAGCTCTTCTGCTCAATACCGCGCGCGATCAGACCGGTGATTAGAAACCCAGAGATAACGTAAAAAATATCGACGCCGAGAAACCCTGATGAAAACAATCGCAACTTGGCGTGATAGAAGACAACCGCCAGGACCGCAATTCCCCGCAGGACTTGAATATCTGCCCGAAGTGCATGCGCGGCTTCGCCCGGCACTTTGCGAGGCCTGTCTTTTGACACAATTCCCGCAAGGGCGGGAAAAGAATTTTCCGCACTAGCGTCCAAGATCGATCCCAACTAAGCGGAATTTTCGCGAAGCCGCCGGTCCAAGACCGTCAACGTGCCATGACAAGTTGTGACTGTACATGGCGGCAAAAAGGGCCAGTCCGCATTCATTGAATGGCCGTCCGACCGCGCAGCTCGAAGGCTGCGGCGAGTCATATAGCAAAGCTCGTGCGTCGCCGCCGCACGAGCCGGGAAAGTCTAATGCTGTCGCTCAGTGCGCCAGCGCCGCCAACAGCAGCAGTGCCACGATGTTGGTGATTTTGATCATCGGGTTGACCGCCGGTCCGGCCGTATCTTTGTAGGGATCGCCGACCGTGTCGCCGGTCACCGCGGCTTTGTGGGCTTCCGAGCCCTTGCCGCCGTAGTGACCGTCCTCGATATATTTTTTGGCGTTGTCCCAGGCGCCGCCGCCGGACGTCATCGAGATGGCGACGAACAGTCCGGTGACGATGACGCCGAGCAGCATGGCGCCGAGCGCCTCGAATCCCGCCGACTTGCCGCCCGCGCCGCCTCCGGCGATCAAATAGATCACGAAATAAACCGCGATCGGCGACAGCACCGGCAAGAGCGAGGGCACGATCATTTCCTTGATCGCGGCCTTGGTGAGCATGTCCACCGCGCGGCCGTAATCGGGCTTGCTGGTGCCCTTCATGATGCCGGGGTTCTCGCGGAATTGTCGGCGCACTTCCTCGACGATCGCCCCGGCGGCCCGTCCGACCGCCGTCATGCCGAGCGCGCCGAAAAGGTATGGCAGCAGCCCGCCGAACAGCAGGCCGACCACAACATACGGATTGGTGAGCGCGAAATCGAGCTTGATGCCGGCGAAGAAGGGATGATGCGCCGCGTCGCGCGTGAAGAAGTCGAGATCCTGGTTGTAGGCCGCGAACAGGACCAGCGCGCCGAGGCCAGCCGAGCCGATGGCGTAGCCTTTGGTGATCGCCTTGGTGGTGTTGCCGACGGCATCGAGCGCGTCGGTCGCCTTGCGCACCTCCTTGGGCAGGCCGGCCATTTCGGCGATGCCGCCGGCGTTGTCGGTGACCGGGCCGAAGGCGTCGAGCGCCACCACCATGCCGGCGAGCGCCAGCATCGAGGTGACGGCGATGGCGATGCCGAACAGGCCGGCCTGGCCATAGGAGATCAGGATGCCGCCGATGATCACGATCGCCGGCAGCGCAGTGGCTTCCATCGATATCGCCAGGCCCTGGATGATGTTGGTTCCATGACCGGTCACCGAGGCGGAAGCGATCGACTTCACCGGCCGGAAATTGGTGCCGGTGTAGTATTCGGTGATCCAGATGATCAGCCCGGTCACCACCAGGCCGACGATCGCGCAAATGTACAGATTGGTGCCGGTAAACGCCGCGCCGGCGACCGGTCCGAAGCCGACCAGATAATAGGTAACGAAGCCGATGGCGAACAGCGAAAGCACCGCCGAGGCGATGAAGCCTTTGTACAGCGCGCCCATGATCGACTGGCTGGCGGGAAGCCGCACGAAGAAGGTGCCGATAATCGAGGTGATGATGCAGGCGCCGCCGATGGCGAGCGGATAGGTCATCATATTGGCGAGGATCGGCGTGGCGGCGAAGAAGATCGACGCCAGCACCATGGTGGCGACCGTGGTCACCACATAGGTCTCGAACAGGTCAGCGGCCATCCCGGCGCAGTCGCCGACATTGTCGCCGACATTGTCGGCAATGGTCGCCGGGTTGCGCGGATCGTCTTCCGGAATGCCGGCTTCCACCTTGCCGACGAGGTCGCCGCCGACGTCGGCGCCCTTGGTGAAGATGCCGCCGCCGAGGCGGGCGAAGATCGAGATCAGCGAGGCCCCGAAGCCGAGCGCGACCAGCGCGTCGATCACCGTGCGGTCGTTCACCGCCATGTGCCGAGTGCCGGTGAGAAAGCCGAAATAGAGCGTGACGCCGAGCAGCGCGAGGCCGGCCACCAGCATGCCGGTGATGGCGCCCGATTTGAAGGCGAGCTCCAATCCGCCGGCGAGCGACTTGGTCGCCGCCTGGGCCGTGCGCACATTGGCGCGCACCGACACGTTCATGCCGATGAAACCGGCCGCACCGGAAAGTATCGAGCCGACCGCAAAGCCGATCGCCACCAGCCAGCCAAGCGTGAAGCCGATCAGCAGGAAGATTGCGATGCCGACCGCGCCGATGGTGGTGTATTGGCGCTTGAGATAGGCCTGCGCGCCTTCGCGCACGGCGGCGGAAATCTCCTGCATTCTTTGGCTGCCGGCGTCCGCCCGCAGCACCGAACCGGTCGCCCAAATGCCATAGAGGATCGCGAGCACGCCACAGCCGACGATCATCCACAATACTGTCATGGTGAATACAACCTCGATTGATTTTAGGGCTGGCGGGGAAACGCCCCCACCCGGCGCCAGGGAGCGTCGAGGATGGCCGCTTTTTCGGGCGCTTCACCCCGACCGGGAAGCGGGCGGATATAGCCAAAAAAGGCCTGTATATGCAACGCGGAATCGCCTGGGCGCGTCTTTCTTATCCCCCTGCTTCGGGCGAAGGACAAGCAGGTATGCATCGCCGCCCGTATTCTTGGCGGCCCCGGGTAGGCCGTAGTCCCCTTCCGTCTCCCTCGAAATGAGGGGATGGCGCGCCGATCGGCGCGGCCATTGTACTGTCACGCACCGTTGCCGGCGCGTGGCGCCTCTCGGCGCGCCATCGCGGCGTTCTTCTTCCGGCGCCGGGCCGCGCTTTCGGTCAAGCTCTTGGCGTGCCTGTCGGCCTTTTGGGCCGACCGACCGGCCGAGCCGGCTGCCGTCAGCGAGCTCCTCGCGGGAGGTCGTAGTGCCCCCGGGCGGTGCCCGGCGCCGCCCGGGGGCGGGAGGAGCGTTCATCTCCCGCCCGCGGGCGCCGCATCGCCGATATCGGGTTTGCCCGATATCGGCCCTCGAAAGGCGGTCCCGCTGTCACGACGCCTCATGAAGCGCCCTCGGCGGACCGGACGATCTGACTATAATCCTATGAATATGGTCCTGTCAAGCGCGGCGAGCCGGCGGCTTACACCGCCGCCGTCCGCTCGCGCGTCGCGAGCCAGGCGAGCATGGCGCCGGCGATGAAGACGGTGGGGAAGACCACCTCGTTAACCGCCTGCCAGCCGAGATATTCGAGCAGTTGCCCGGACGAGAACGAACTTACCGTCAGGCTGCCGAAAATGAGAAAATCGTTGAAGGCCTGAACCGTGTTGCGCTCGTGCGGCCGGTGGCATTGGGTGACCATGGTGGTGGCGCCGATGAACGCGAAGTTCCAGCCCAGCCCGAGCAACACCAGCGCGCTCCAGAAATGTGCGACCGTGATGCCACTCAAGCCGACCACAGCCGTCAGGGCGATCAGCACGAGGCCGACTACGATGGTGCGCTCCATGCCGAAGCGGTTGATCAGGCTGCCGGTGATGAAACTCGGCGCATACATCGCCAGGACGTGCCATTGAATGCCGAGCGCGGCATCGGTCACCGAATGGCCGCAGCCGACCATGGCGAGCGGCGCCGAAGTCATCACCACGTTCATCGTTGTATAGCTCGCGACGCCGCAGGCGACGGCGACAATAAAACGCGGCTGCCGTACGATCTTCGCCAGCGGGCGCGGACGTTCGGCGAGCCCTGCGCCGAGCGCCGGCACTTTCACCAGCGTCAGCACCAGCGCGGCGAGCGCGGCGCAGATCGATTGACCGAGATAGCTCGCCGCGAACAAATGCGGCGACAGCAGATCCTTGGTGAAGATCACGAGTTGTGGCCCAATCACGGCAGCGAACACGCCGCCGGCCAGCACCCAGGATACCACTTTCGCCCGGTACGCTTCGCTCGCAGTGTCGGCGGCGGCAAAGCGATAGGACTGATGCGCTGCGGCATAGAGCCCGCCGCAGAAAGTGCCGAGCAGTAGCACCCAGAAATTGCCCTGCATCACCGCGGTGTAGGATATCAGCCCCGACAACACGCCGAAGACGGACCCGGCCTGCAGCGCGAAGCGGCGGCCAAAGCGGCGCGCCAGGGCGCCGACCGGCAGCGTGCCGGCCCACATGCCGAGCACCATGCAGGTGATCGGCAAGGTGGCGAGGCCTTTGTCGGGCGCCAGCACCGCGCCGATGATGCTGGCGGTCGAAACGATGACCGTGTTGTTGCCGCCGGCGAGCGCCTGTGCCACCGCCAGCACCACGGCGTTGCGGCGGGCCAATCGATCGTCGAATGCCGCGTATGGGATCGGTTCGGCGATCGCCGACATGAGGGCCCCCCGGAAAGTCGTTCTATGTAGCGACCTAACCGGAGAATCGCCACTGCGTTCACTGCAGATCAGCGATGATCTTTGTGGCAGATGGCGCTCCTCGATCGGCGCTTCGGCGTAGCGCGCCGGGGCTTGACATACGTAACTTTTTTGTTACACGATGCGTAACAATATGGTTACGCTAAACTCCAAGCGACGCGAGGCGGTGTTCCGGGCCATTGCCGACCCGACGCGGCGTCGGATTCTCGGACTGCTGCGCGACCGCCGGCACACCGTCAACGAGATCGCGGCGAATTTCCGCACCAGCCGTCCCGCGATCTCGCGCCATCTTCGGGTACTGCGCTCCGCCGGTCTCGTCGTCACCAAACAAAATGGCGCGGCGAGGATTTGCACATTGAACGCCAAGCCGCTGCGCGCCGTCAGGGATTGGCTCAGCGATTACGACGCGTTCTGGGGCGAGAGTCTGCGCAGTTTGAAGCGTTACGTCGAGGAGAAGCCATGAGCACGACAGACGTCAGTGAGAAGATCATCCACGAAATCGCCATCAAAGCGCCGGCAAAGCGGGTGTTTGAGGCGCTGACCGATCCGGACCAGCGCCTCGCATGGTGGGGCTTGAAAGGCCGTTTCGAGACGACGCATGTCGAATCCGATCTGCGGCCCGGCGGCAAATGGCTGATGAGCGGCGCCGGGATGGGCCGGCCGTTCACGGTGCAAGGGGAATATCGCGCGGTGGAGCCGCCGCGCTTGCTCAGTTTCACTTGGCTTCCCAGTTGGCAGCCCAATGCCACAGAGACGCTGGTCAGTTTCGATTTGCAGGAAAAGGACGGCGTGACGACCGTCCGCCTCACGCATTCCGGCCTCACGCCCGAGGGCGCGCAATTCCACAAGGGGTGGCACCAAATCCTGGTATGGCTGCGGGATTATGTCGAGCGCTGAACCAGTTTAATCGTTGCGGTCAAATTGCCAAGCACCGGGGTGGCGCACGACCGCGTTGCGCGCGTCGGCCGGCGAGCGCGCGCCGATCTGACCGAGCGAGGAGCGCAACTCGTCGATATAGAGATCGATGAGATGCCCTGGCCCGGCATCGCCGAGCGCGCCAAGCGCCCACAAGAAACTCTTGCCCGCAAAGGCCGCGTTGGCGCCGAGCGCGAGCGCCCGCATGACGTCCTGCCCGCTGCGAATGCCGCTGTCGAGCACGACGGTAGCCTTGCGGCCGACCGCCGAGACGATCGCCGGCAATACGTCGATCGAGGGCGCCAGGGCCTCGATCTGTCGACCGCCGTGATTCGATACCCAAATGCCCTCGATGCCGAGCGACACAGCTTTTTCGGCGTCGGCGGGGTGCAGGATGCCCTTGACCAGCAGCGGACCCTTCCAGCGCTCGCGATAACGTGCGACTTCGTCCCAGGAGAACACGCCGCCCATTTCCTTGCGCGCGAACGCGATGACCTCGTTGGTGCTGGCGCGCGCACCCACGTATTGTCGGATGGTGGCGAAACGCGGATAGCCGTGGCGGAGCAGCGCCCACAGCCATTTCGGCCGCACCGACATTTCGTAGAGCATGCGCAGATTAGGGCGGAATTCGCGTCCCAAGCCGGCGTAACTTTCACGCGAGCGCGTGGTGCGCACCGGCACGTCAAGGGTGAGAGCCAGGACTTTGACGCCAGCGGCGCTTGCGCGCCTGATCAGGTCGAAACCGATGGCGTGGTCGTTATGGTAGAAGCGGTAGAGCTGAAGCCAGAACACGTCGGGCGCGATCTTGGCGACATCCTCGATGGTGGCGCCGCCCGCCACGCCAAGCGTGTAGGGTATGCGGGCCTGCTGCGCCGCCTTCGCCAGCAACAGATCGGCGCCCGGCCAAACGAGCGAGGGTCCGCCCATCGGCGCGATGCCGATCGGCGCGCTGTAGCGGCTGCCGAACAATTCGACGTCGGTCGGCGGCACCGACGTGATAGCGCCGTAGCGCGGCACCACTTTGATGGCGTCGAATGCAGCCCAATTGTGCGCGATGCCGACATCGGCGCCAGCGCCGGTGTCGCCGTATTCGAACGAAAACAGCGGCACATTGCGCGGCGCCATCCGCCGCAAATAGACCGAGGTGGGAAATAATTTGTGCAACTTCTCGAATTGCGGACTGCGTCCGGTCGGCAGGAATGATTGTGTCGCCGTCACATCGTGCATTGGGCTTCCTTATCGCCGTTCGGCCATGTCGGCATAGTATAGCGCGGCGAAACTGCTTTGCCCCTGCTTTTTCAGAAATGACTGTACGATGCGCGCTCAAAGGCGAGGGGTTCGCCATGCATCCCGATAAAGTGGGCGCCCTCGCCTTGTGTGATCCGGCCGATCTCGGTGACGGCCACATCAACGGCCTTGGCCGCGGCTTGAAAGTCCGCGAGTTTTTCCGCCGGGACGGTACAGACGATCTCGTAATCGTCGCCGCCGGTGAGAATGGTCATTATCACCTTGGGCTCGGCGGCAAGAGCGGCGCGGCCGGCTTCCGATAGCGGAACCCGAGCGGCCTCGACCACCGCCGACACGCCCGAAACGCGGGCGAGCTTGGCGAGGTCGCCGGCAAGCCCGTCCGATACATCCATTGACGCCGAGGCATGCGCGCGCACCGCTTCGGCGAGCGCCATACGCGGCTGCGGCAGCAAGTAGCGCGACGCCAGATGCTGGCGCTGTGCGGCGTTAAGCTTCCAATGCTTGCCGTCGTTGCGCAATGCGAGGCCGAGCGCGGCATCGCCGATGGTGCCGCTCACCAGCACGCGGTCTCCGGGCTTGGCGCCGACGCGGCGCACTACGGTGCCCTCCGGCACGCTGCCGAACATGGCGATGGAAATCGTGATCGGGCCGGGCGTGCGGTCGGTATCGCCGCCGAACAGCGGGCAGTTGTACTGCTCCGCATCGACGCGCAAGCCTTCGGCAAAACCGGTGAGCCATTCCTCGCCGGTCTTTTTCGGCAACGCCAGGGACATGAGGAAACCGAGCGGGCGCGCGCCCTTGGCGGCCAGGTCCGACAGGTTCACCCGCAGGGCTTTGCGCGCCACCGTGTCGGGCGGATCGTCGGCAAAGAAATGCACACTGCCGACAATGGCGTCGGTTTTGAGCACGAGATCGCAGCCTTCCGGCGGCGTCACGACCGCGACGTCGTCGGCCAAGCCGAGCGCACCCGGCTGCGTCGCGAGCGGTGCGAAAAAGCGCGCAATCAGGCGGTCCTCGGCCGACAACTTGCTTTGCTCAAAATTCATAACGCCACCCGATGTTCTGACTTCTCCCCCTTTCAGGGGATAACTACACGCCGAACTCGGGAGCGCGCAGTTTGTGCGCCAACTGGTCAAGCACCGCGTTGATCATCCCGGTCTCCTCGCGCTCGACAAAGGCGGCGGCGACGTCGGCATATTCGGACACCACCACGCGCGCCGGCACGTCGCGGCGGTGGCCGAGCTCATAGGCGCCGGCACGCAGCACGGCGCGCAGCACCGCCTCGATGCGTTTGAGCGGCCAGCGTTTGGCCAGTGCCTCGTCGACCAGCGGATCGAGTACACGCTGCTCGCGCACCACGCCGGTGACGATGTCGCGAAAGAACGCCGACTCAGCCGGCAGGTATTGCGCGCCTTCCACCTCGCGTCCGATCCAATGGCTTTCGAACTCGGCGAGAATCTCGTTCAAGCCGGTACCGGCGAGGTCCATCTGGTAGAGCGCCTGGACGGCGGCAAGGCGCGCGGCGCCGCGCCGGTTGGCCTTGTCCTTGAGCGGCGCGGCGCGGGCCATCACAGCCCCGCCAGCGTCCGTTTGAGCGCGACCATGGTGAGCGCCGCCCGCGCGGCGTCGCCGCCCTTGTCCTCGCCATCTGGGCTCGCGCGCACCAGCGCCTGCGTCTCGTTGTCGACGGTGAGAATTCCGTTGCCGATTGGCAGTTGTTGGCCGATGGCGAGGTCCATCAAGCCGCGCGCGGATTCGTTGGAGACGATCTCGAAATGATAGGTCTCGCCTTCGATGACGCAGCCGAGCGCGACCACGCCATCGTAAGGCTTACGGTTGCGGCGGGCGGCATCGACCGTCATGGCGATGGCGGCCGGAATTTCCAGCGAGCCCGGCACCGTAACGCGGTCATAAGCGGCGCCGGCCGCGTCCAAGACGCGGGTTGCGCCGGCCAGCAGCATGTCGGCGATATGATCGTAGAAGCGCGCCTCGACAACGAGTATGCGCAGCGGCTCGGGCTTCTTGGCGGCGGGTTTTTTCGCTTTCTTTTTGGCCATGGGCGAGGTCCTCGCTTCGACGGCGTGGTAGCAAGCGCACGAGCGAGGAACAAGGGTGATTGAGCGGCTTCACGGGGAATGAGCGGAGGCTGCAGAAATGCTCCGATCACCGCCGCTCCAGCAGCCGCGCGGCGTAGCGTGCCATGAGGTCGACCTCGAGATTGACTTCATCGCCCTGCTTAAGCCCGCCCAAGGTCGTCACCTTCAGCGTATGCGGGATGATCAACACCGAGAACGTGTCGCCTTCCACCGCGTTGACAGTAAGCGAGACGCCGTCGAGCGTCACCGAACCCTTGGGCGCGATAAAGCGCGCGAGCTGCCCTGGCGCGCGCAGGGCAAAGCGTGCCATGTCGGTGAAATTCTCGCGCGCGATGACCGCGGCAAGACCGTCGACGTGACCTTGCACCAGATGTCCGCCCAATTCGTCGCCCAATTTCAGCGGGCGCTCCAGGTTGATCCGGCGGCCGTGCCGCCAGCGGCCGACGGTGGTTCGCGCCAAGGTTTCCGCCGCAGCGTCGACCGCGAACCAGCTCCGGCGGTCCTCCTCGCCCGCGCCGACGATCGTCATGCAGACGCCGGAGCAGGCAATGGAAGCCCCGTCGATCAGTTCAGCGCGCGGATAATCGCAGGCGATGGTGAGGTGGTGAAGGTTGTCGGCGCGCGTCCTGACCGAGCGCACTTCGCCTATGTCGGTGACGATGCCGGTGAACATAGCGCCTCAGCACCGTGTCCCGGATGCAGTGCGGCGCGAAGTGCCGCACTCCCGCTCCGGAACGAAGCTTCTCGAACTTAATTGGACCCCGGGTCTGCAGCGCACCACTTCGCTATGCGCTGCGCCCGAGGAACGCAAATAACCTAATCGCATATCCGGACTTATGCTCTCTCGTAAGTCTCGATGGTGTCGAGATCGACGCGTTCGCTGCCGGTCAGATGCATGCGCGCGGTCAGCGCGCCGAGCGGCATGCCTTCCAGCGCATCGATGCCGTCATCGCCGATGCTCTTGTCGGAGCGCACCAGCACCGCCTCGTCGACTTTGCCGGCGGCGACGAAACTCGCCGCCACCATGGCGCCACCCTCGACCATCAATCGGGTGATGCCTTCATCGGCCAATTTCTTCAGCATCGCGTCGAGATTGAGCCGGCCATTACGCGCGGGTACGCGAAACACCCGGCAGCCCCTCTGCTCGAGGATCTCCGCCGCGAGCGACGAGGCCTTGCGGGCGGTGAACACCCAGGTTGGCGTCTCGCGCACCGTCGCCACCACTGAGGTCGCGAGCGGCAAATGCAAATTCGCATCGAGCACGACGCGCACGGGGGAGCGCGCGAACATGCCGGGCAAGCGGCAGGTCAACTGCGGATTGTCCGACAGCACGGTGCCGATGCCGACCAAGATGGCGTCGCTCATGGAGCGCATCTGAAAGACGCGCGCATGCGCCGCCTCGCGGGTCAGCATAACCGGCTTGCGCCCGGCGAGGCCGATCTTGCCGTCGGCTGAGATCGCCAGCTTCAGCATGACGCGCGGGCGCCCTTCGCGCAGCCGCATGATATGCCCGGCATGGGCGCGGCGCGCCTCGTCGGCGCAAAGGCCGACTTCGACCTTGACGCTGGCATCGATCAGACGTCGGTGACCGGCGCCCGCTACCTCCGGATTGGGATCGTCGATCGCTGAGACCACGCGGGCGATTCCGGCCTTGATGATGGCGTCTGCGCAGGGCGGCGTCTTGCCGTGGTGCGAGCAGGGCTCGAGTGTCACATAGATGGTGGCGCCTTGCGCGTCCTTCTTGGCGCGGCGCAGCGCCTCGACCTCGGCGTGCGGCCGGCCGCCTGGCTGCGTCCAGCCGCGCGCCATGATCGCGCCGTCCTTGACGATCACGGCGCCGACCGCAGGGTTCGGCCAGGCACTGCCAAGCCCGCGCCGCCCGAGCGCAAGCGCGAGCGCCATGTAGCGCTCATCGGCCGCGGCCGTCGCGGTTGCAGTCGGCTCAGTCGAGCCGAGCGCTGAATGTTCGCTCATTTGCGCGCGCCGGTTGCGGGCTCCGGCTCCTCATCGGCCGACAATTCATCGAGCGCGGCGCGGAAGTCCTTGGCTTCGCGGAAATTGCGGTAGACGGAAGCAAAGCGCACATAGGCGACGTCGTCGAGCTCGCGCAGGTGCTCCATGACGATCTCGCCGATCGTCTCCGACGACACCTCGCTCTCGCCCATACTTTCCAACTCGCGCACGATCTTGGAAACCATCTGCTCGATGCGCTCTGGATCGACGGCGCGTTTCCGAAGTGCGATTTGCACCGAGCGCATCAGCTTGTCGCGATCGAACGGCACGCGGCGACCGTTGCGCTTGATCACCGTCAGCTCGCGCAACTGCACCCGCTCGAAGGTGGTGAAGCGGAAATTGCAGGACAGGCAGACGCGGCGGCGACGGATCACTGCCGAATCCTCGGTCGGCCGCGAATCCTTCACCTGGGTGTCGAGGCTTCCACAACTCGGGCAACGCATGGGCTACCCCCTCTTCACCGTCATCCGGGGGTGCGCGCAAAGCACGCGAGCCCGGAATCCAGAAACCATGGCTGCCTCTGGATTCCGGGTGCGGCGCTTCGCGCCGTCCCGGGATGACAGTCAACTAAATGGCGTCGCATCCGCTCAGCTCTGATAAATCGGAAAACGTGAAATCAATGCCTTCACTTTGTCGCGCACCGAGGCTTCGACGAGGGAATCCTCCTCGACGTCCTTCTGCGACAGCACGTCGAGTACTTCGGCGATGAGTTCGCCGACCTGGCGGAATTCCGCGATGCCGAAGCCACGCGTCGTGCATGCCGGAGTGCCGAGCCGCACGCCAGAAGTCACGAACGGCTTTTGCGGATCGAACGGAATGCCGTTCTTATTGCAGGTGATGTGGGCGCGGCCGAGCGCAGCCTCCGCCACCTTGCCGGTGAGGCGCTTGGGCCGCAGATCGACCAGCATCAGGTGGGTATCGGTGCCGCCGGAAACGATATCGAGCCCGCGCGATTTAAGCGTCTCGGCGAGCGCCTTGGCGTTCTCCACAACGTTGCGCGCATAGGCGCGGAAGCTCGGCCGCAGCGCCTCACCGAAGGCCACCGCCTTGGCGGCAATCACATGCATCAGCGGCCCGCCCTGCATGCCTGGGAATACCGCCGAATTGAGCTTCTTCGCCATCCCCTCGTCATCCGAGAGAATCGCACCGCCGCGCGGGCCGCGCAGCGTTTTGTGGGTGGTGGTGGTGACGACATGGGCATGCGGAAACGGCGAAGGATGAGCACCGCCGGCAACAAGGCCGGCAAAATGCGCCATGTCGACCATCAGATAGGCGCCAACCTCGTCACAGATTTCGCGGAACCGGCGAAAATCGATGATGCGGGGATAGGCCGAGCCGCCGGCGATGATGAGCTTCGGCTTGTATTCGCGCGCAAGCCGCGCCACTTGCTCGATGTCGATGCGATGGTCGTCACGCCGCACGTCGTAAGCCACCGGCTTGAACCATTTGCCGGAGATATTGACCGGCGAGCCGTGCGAGAGATGGCCGCCGGCGGCGAGATTAAGCCCCATGAAGGTGTCGCCCGGCTGCATCAGCGCGAAGAACACCTCGGCATTGGCCGAGGCGCCGGAATGCGGTTGCACATTGGCGAACTTGCAGCCGAACAGCCTGGTCGCCCGCTCGATCGCCAGCCGCTCCGCGATGTCGACGAATTGGCAACCGCCGTAATAGCGCTTGCCGGGCACGCCCTCGGCATATTTGTTGGTCAGCACCGAACCTTGCGCCTCCAACACGGCGCGCGAGACGATGTTCTCCGAAGCGATCAACTCGATCTCATCGCGCTGGCGGCCGAGCTCAAGGCGGACTGCCTCGGCGATCTCGGGATCGCTTTCGGCCAAACTGGCGGTGAACAGTTCTTCCGTATCGCCGGAAAGCGCAGGCTTTGACGTCGCCGACATTACGATCTCCTGACGCCGGCAAGGGATCGGCGCCGCTAAAAGGGCAAGGTCCGGGATTGCTGCGGCAAATAGCACATTGTCAGGCTACCGCCAAGCGCTGGCATATGTGGCATGCTTGAGCCGCAATATCTAGGGCCCACGGCCGATCGTTGGCCGCTCTCAAAACAAAAACCCCGGCCAAAGCACGGCCGGGGCAAGTGATCCGCTAGTACGGAGGCTACAAGCGGTAGAGGATCTGATCGGTCCAGAAGCGCTCGAGCCGGTGCAGCGACTTGTTCAGCGTCGTGAACTCGTCGGCATTGATGCCGCCGACCTGCTCCACCGTTCGCACATGCTTCTGATAAAGCGTCTCGACGATATCGCGCACCTCGCGGCCCTTCTCGGTGAGCTTGATGCGCACTGAGCGGCGGTCGACGCGGCTGCGCTGATGGTCGAGGAACCCCATCTCGACCAGCTTCTTGAGATTGTAGGAGACGTTGGAACCGAGATAATAACCGCGCGTGCGCAACTCACCCGCGGTCAACTCCTTGTCGCCGATATTGTAGAGCAACAGCGCCTGCACCGAATTGATGTCGGAGCGGCCGCGGCGGTCGAATTCGTCCTTGATGACGTCGAGCAGCCGGCGATGCAGCCGCTCGACCAAGGTCAAGGCCTCGAGATAGAGCGGCCGGATATGGTCGAACCGCGCATCACGCTCGGCGGGTTCAACCGTCTTGACAACGGCTTTCATGTTCAACGCCCCTTTTGCGTTTTATTTTCGCTACTCGCGCCGGTAACGAGGCCCTGTCTTCCCCGTTCCAGACGGTGCACCCTAATGGGGGCAGTCTAAAATCGGCTTAAATAACACCATAAAGATTAGGTTTATTTGCAAGGGTGAATGCTTTGTTGATGCAATAAATTGTGCCGATCGGCGTTAGATTTCGTTCACCACAGAAGCATGCAAACTCCGAACTGATTTTCGAATTCCGGGTTCGCGCGCTTTCGCGTGCGGCCTAGAATGACTGTTAACCGCGGACAAACTGGATAATGCCCGAAAAATCCCTGCCGGCCTCGCCACTCTCCACATAGCGAGAGTAAATCCGTGCCGCGTCGGCGCCGAGCTCTGTCTTGGCGCCGGTCGCTTTGGCCGCGTCTTGCGCGAGCTTCAAATCCTTGAGCATCATGGCGGCGGTAAATCCCGCCTGATAGTCGCGGTTGGCCGGCGAGGTCGGCACCGGCCCCGGCACCGGGCAGTAGCTAGTCAGCGACCAGCACTGGCCCGAGGATTTCGAGGAAATGTCGAACAGCTTCTGATGTTCGAGCCCGAGTTGCTCGGCGAGCACGAAGGCCTCCGACACCGCGATCATCGAGACGCCGAGGATCATGTTATTGCAGATTTTCGCCGCTTGTCCGTTGCCGGCGCCGCCGGCGTGCACGATGGTCTTGCCCATCTTCTGCAAAATCGATTCCGCGCGAACGAATGCCTGCGCACTGCCGCCGACCATGAAGGTGAGCGTTGCGGCGCTGGCGCCGCCGACGCCGCCGGAGACCGGCGCGTCGAGCATCATGAGGCCCCTGCTCTCGGCCGCCTGCGCGACATCGCGCGCGGTCTCGACATCGATGGTTGAGCAGTCGATCAGCAGCGTTCCCGCATTGGCATTCTCGACGATGCCGCCGGGGCCGAAGTAAACTTCGCGCACCTGCTGACCCGCCGGAAGCATGGTGATGATCACATCGGCCCGCGCGGCGGCGACCTTGACGTGCTCGATGCTCGCCCCGCCCGCGGCCTTGAACTTCTCGACCGCCGCCGGATTGACGTCGACACCTTCGACCTCATGCCCGGCCTTGAGCAGGTTCTGCGCCATCGGCAAGCCCATATTGCCGAGGCCGATAAAACCAATCCGCGCCATGAAGCCCTCCCCTTTCTGTCTTCTTTAGGTGCTTACAGCGGGTGCTCCTGCGCCGATTTCAAGGCGAGCGCGAGATAAATCGCGAGGAATGCGCCTTCGATCGCCTCGACCGGCCAGCCGCCGCCGAACACCTGCGGAAAAAATATTTCCAGCGCCAGCATGGAGGCAACGGCCGTGAGCCAGATCACCGCGCCCCAGGCAGCCGCGAGCCAGAGGCCCACAGCGGCGACCAGATCGATCACCGCGAAGAAAACCGTGGCAATCTGCCAGGCGATGGAATGATATTCGAACAGCTCATTGGAGCCGACGCCGATGCCGCAGACGCGGGACCAGTGATAGAGCCCCTTGATCATCGACACGCCGGCCATGATGCGCAGGAACAGCACGAGTCGGCGGGTCCAGACGCCAACCAGCGACCTGCCGCCGAGCTCATGTACGGGCTCGAGGCTTTGCGCGTCGTCGCTGGTGAACGGCTCGCTCATGGCAAAATCAATTCGCCGCCGTTGAGTGACACGAAATGCCGGTCGATTTCCGCCTCGCTCACGCCGGCAAGCGTGTCGGGCCGCCATTGCGGCTTGTTGTCCTTGTCGACGATCACCGCGCGCACGCCCTCATAGAAGTCATGGCCGTAAACGACGCGCGACACTATGCGGAATTCGGCTCGCATGCACGTCTCGAAGTCCCAACGCTTACCGCGTCTAACCTGCGCGAGCGCAAGCTTCAGACTGAGCGGCGACTTGGTCCGCAGGGTGGCAGCGGTTTTCGCGGCCCACACGGCGTCGGCGCTGCCGGACGCCGCTTCACGGTCGACGGCGGCGAGAATGTCCTCTACCCGATCGCCCGCAAACAGGCGGTCGATGGTTGCACGACGCGCCATGATTGGCCCCTCGCCCGCCTGCTCGGCAAAAGCCGCGAGCACGGCGTCGACCGACACCGCGCCGCTCAATCCTTCAAGGAGCGCGGCAAAGCGCGCCGATGGAATCCGATGGGTGGCAAGCCTGGCCGCGAGCGCGTCGGCGCCATTGAAGCGCTCGCCGGTCAAGGCGCAATACGTGCCGAGCTTGCCCGGCATGCGCGGCATAAACCAGGTGGCGCCCACGTCGGGAAAAAAGCCGATGCCGACCTCCGGCATGGCGAAGGAATAGCGATCGCCGGCGATGCGATGCGATCCGTGCACCGATACGCCGACGCCGCCGCCCATCACCAGCCCGTCGATCAACGCTATATAGGGCTTGCGGAAAGACTTGATTGCGGCATTGAGCGGATATTCGTCGCGCCAGAACTGCAGCATTTTGCCGTGACGTCCGGCACGCCCGAGATCATAAAGGTGGCGGATATCGCCGCCGGCGGAAAAGGCGCGCTCCCCGGCAGCCATGATCACCACGCGGGTAATCGCCGGATCGTCGGCCCAGGCGTCGAGTTGCTCGCGCAGCGCCAACACCATGGCATGGGTGACGGCATTGAGCGCCTGCGGCCGGTTGAGCGTGATGAGCCCGGCCGCGCCGCGCCGCTCGAACAAGATATCGTTCATTCTGCCGCGACGGCCTTGGCGCTTTCGGCGCTTTCGAGATGCGGCCAGACCTTGGTCATGAACTTCTGCAAGGTCTCGATGACGTCGTCCATCGGCTGCTGGGCGTAGTGGAAGATCAGCGTGATGTATTCGCTCGGCACCACGCTGAAAATCTTCTGCCAATGCGTGCGCACCTGATCCAAAGTGCCGCCGGTATAGATTCCGGAAGCTTTGATGTTCTCGACAAAGTCGGTGTTCGGATCAGTGGGGAATTGCGGGAAGAACGGGCCGTAAAAGTTCTTGTAGATGTCGATGTCGTATTTGCGCAGTTTTTCGTTGTACTGCGCTTCGCTGTCGGCGATGTGCAGCCAGCGCACGATGTTCTGTTTTTCGCCGCGTTGAACCTGGAGGCCGGCCTTCGCCGCCTCCTGTAAATAAATCAGGCTTTGGCGGTCGATACTTTCGAATTTGGAAAAATAGGTCGGGATGAAGCCGTTGCGCGCGCAGTAGCGGATCGAGTCGTCGCTCCGGCTGGTGGCGACGAAGATCGGCGGATGCGGCTTCTGGTAGGGCGCCGGAACGACGCTGATCCGGCGCAAGGTGCCTTTCTCGTCGATCTCGCCCGGTGCGCCGGCCTCGCGCGCGATTCTCCAGGCCGGATAGCCTTCCACGCCGGTCTGCAGCGGATACGGCGCCTGGTAATAATTGCCGTCGAGCACGACTGAATCGTTCTTCCAGCACGCAAGCAGCATGGCGACGCGTTCTTCGAAAATGTCGCGGTTTTTCTGGTCATTAGCGCTGCCGTCAGAAACGGTGGCGACGCTCTCGGTGAACTGGCCCAGGACATTGGTCCAGCGCGACTGATAGCCACGCGCGAGCCCGACGAAATACCGGCCTTCGGTCAGATGATCGAGGATTGCGGTCTCCTCGGCGACGCGGATCGGATCCTGCGTCGCCATTACATAGCCGAGCGCGCCGATATTGATTTTCTTGAACTGGCCCGCCCAGTACGCGTTCAGCACGCCGGGATTGGGTCCTACCTCGTAGCCCTCCGAATGCAGGTGATGCTCGATGGTCGAGGCCCCCCAGACCCCCATTTCTTCGGCGGCGCGGATGATATCAGTCCATTCGTGAACGACGCGATGATAGAGCTCGCGGTCGCGGCCGAGCGGGCGCCTGGCTTTGCGATCATTTTCGTCCTTGGCCGGAAGCACAGGGTAAAGCTGGAGAATGATTTTAGGCTGAGCCATCGGTCTTGCTTTCTTTTTTGCCGTACGTTTCCTGTCGGCGTTCTTCGCCGCAGCGTAAGTGATGCAATCCCGTGGCCATCGGGCGAGCCCCGGTCACGCCATTGCCCATAGATATTCGACGACCGCCGCGATGCCCAGCGCGCTGCGCACCGCGTGCAGCCGGCCCCATTGGGTGATGAGACCACGTGTTACCTCATTGGCGTTGTCATTGGGCGTTCCTTCGAGCAGCCGGTTGGTGGGCATGATGATCAGCAGCGTGTAGGGCCAGTTGGCGAGAATGAGCGCCGCGCCGAGGAGCCAGCGCCAGTCATAGCTGACCAGAAAAGCGATAATGCCGAGCAAGCCCGAAACCGCGGCAAGACTCGCTTGCATCATATAACCGCGCTTGTAGCTCGGCTTCCATTCGGCCAACAACGCGCGGTCGTCGAGCTGCAGGCGGGCATGGTGCTCGGCGAAATTGATGTAGATCGCGGCGCCGGCAAACATCGCCGCGGTGACGAGCGCAATTTGGCCGCTCCACATGGGATGGCTCCCGTAATTTAGTTTGCTAGCATAGCTCGGCTCACAATCAGCCGCATGATCTCATTGGTGCCTTCCAGGATTTGGTGCACGCGCACGTCGCGTAAGACGCGCTCGATCGGATGATCGCGAAGATAGCCATAGCCGCCGTGCAGTTGCAGGCAGCCATTGACGACATTGAAACCTGTATCGGTGGCAAGCCGCTTGGCCTGCGCCGCAAGCCGCGTCGCCGCGGGCTCGCCGTCGCCGACCGCGATCGCCGCGCGGTAGAGCAGCAGGCGAGCGGCTTCCAGTTCGGTGGCATAGTCGGCGATGCGGAATTGCAGCGCTTGGAAATCGGCAAGCCGTGAGCCGAACTGCCGGCGCTCCTTCATGTACTCGACCGTGCGGTCGAGGCAGAACTGCGCGCCACCGAGCGAACAGGCGCCGATATTGAGTCGGCCGCCGTCGAGCCCTGCCATGGCGATGCGGAAGCCTTGGCCCTCGGCGCCGACGCGGTTGGCCACCGGCACGCGGCAGTTCTCAAACATCACGGCGGCCGTCGGCTGCGTCTTCCAACCGAGTTTCTTCTCTTGCGCGCCGAAGGAAAGGCCGGGCGTGCCTTTCTCCACCACGATGCAGGTGATGCCGCGGGGGCCCGCCTCGCCGGTGCGCGTCATCACGAGGTAGACATTGGAGACGCCGCCGCCGGAGATGAAGGCCTTGACGCCCTCGAGCACATAGTATTCGCCGTCGCGGCGGGCGCGGGTGGCTAGGCTCGCGGCATCCGAGCCGGCGCCGGGCTCGGTCAGGCAGTAGCTCGCAAAATGCTCCATCGAGCAAAGCTTGGGCAGGAACTTGCGCCGCAACGCGTCGCCACCGAAGGCGTCGATCATCCAGGCCGCCATGTTGTGGATCGAGATGTAGGCAGCAGTCGAAGTGCAGCCTTGCGCCAGCTCCTCGAAGATCAGTGCGGCATCGAGCCTTGTCAGCGCCGAGCCGCCGACGTCGTCCTTGACATAGATGCCGCCAAAGCCGAGCGCCGCCGCCTTGCGCAGCGCCTCGACCGGGAAGACTTCGCCCTCGTCCCAATCGCGCGCATGCGGCATCATCTCCTCGCGCGCGAATTGCCGCGCGGTCGCCTGGAAGGCGCGTTGCTCTTCGCTGAGTTGGAAATCCACGCCAGCCTCCGGTGGCGGGCTTAGCAAGCGGAGCGGCCGTGACGCAATATCGTCACGGCCGCCGATTCATGTCCGCAAGCGTGCGGCTTATGTCAGACCGCGCCTAGCGACCGCGGAACAGGCCGTGAGCGACGCCACCGAAGAATGCGCCCATCGCCGCCGGAGGGCCACTACCGCCGCCCCCTCCGCCACCACCACCTCCGCCGCCGCCGCCGCTCGAGCGGTGGCGGCGGCTGCTGCGCGCTTCGCGATGCCGAGAGCGTTCGCGTTCATGCGAGCGCTCGTGCTTATCTGTGTCCACATCCTCGCGATCGGCGAGCGCCGATGCCGGCACGTCCTCGGCGCGCAAGGCGTCGAGCTGCAGCTGGTTCAGGAAACCGCTGTCGGTATAGTTCCGAGCGCCTTGCCAATTCTTGAGGGCGCGGCGCGTTTCTGAAGTGAAGCGGCCGTCAATGTTGGTTTCGAACCCGAGAGCCTTGAGCCGCTTCTGCACCTCGCGCCTGCTCGCGCGATCGAGATCGAGCCTTTCTTCCGTCTCGCGCGAACTCGGAGCGGTGTGAACGGCGGGATCGATTTTCGCCTCCGGCGTGAGCGCGCGCGAATTCGTCGAGTTCTGCTTGGAATCCTCAAGCGACGCCAAGCGCGCCCTGGCGATCGAGCTGAATGCGCCATTGGGATAGCGGGTCAGGTAAGCGTTGAGCTCTTCGGGCTTGTAGCTGTCCTTCACCGTGCGCCAGAATTCGATCTCTACCGGATCGTCGCCCGGCTTGATCGCCATGGTCGCAGCAGCCGCCGCCGGGGCCGCGTCATTAGCAACGGTTTCCGCGGTCGCGGTCTTGTTCATGTAGAACAGACCAGTGAGGTTGGTGTTTTCCCACGGCAACTGTTTCTTGTCCGTGACGTCAGCGACTTCGGCGCGAACTTTGGTGAGCGCCACGCTAATTTCCTGGTTCGGCGCGCCAAGATTGTCGAGCAGCGCCTTGGTGAACGGGCTGTGGCCGCCCTGGCCATCGAGCGCGACCTGTCCAGGAGACGTGGCGAAGGCGAGCAGCGTGCCCTCCACCGCCTTCATTTCCGCAAGGCCGGACTTGACAGTGATCGATCGGCTCTTGCCGGTCTTCTGCAATTGCGCGACGAAAGGATTGTCACGGCAGGCATCGAGGAACACGAGCTTGACCTTGGCGGTGCTCATGGTCTCGTTCAACAGCACATTGATATCGATCGCACTGCCGAGCTTGACGTCCATCGGTGTCTTCGGATTGGAGTCGATGGGCAGCAGATAATTCTCGCCTTCAAGCTGGAGGCCATGGCCGGCATAGAAGAACATCGCCACGTCTGCATCATTCGCCTTGTCGGCGAACTGGCGCAGCTCGTTGGTCATGCCCTTGTGGTCCAAGTCGTAGCCGCTCACCACGTCGAAGCCGAGGTTGCGCAACAGGGCCGCCAACGCTTTGGCATCCTTGGGAGGATTAGGTAGCTGCGGAACGTGCTCATAGGCGCCGTTACCGATGACGAGCGCCACCCGGCGATCGGCCTGCGAGGCCGTGGACCAGCTCACGGCAATCGCGAGCAAGGCCCAGAAAAGGTGATGAACAAAGCGAGGCATGTCAGATCCCCCACCTGGTGAAAAACCGCATCGACACCCTAGTTTACGGCAGATTATCATATATTCCGGCGAACCCGCGATAAAAAATTGCCGCAGGCAAAGCTGGCTGGGGAAGCAAGGGCCCACAAGGAGGCAAGTAAATGGCCATCAAATTCGGTCGTCCTATTGAAGCCCGTAGCCGTTTAACTCCGGTCGAGGCCGAAGCGCCCACCGGCAGCGACCGGCTCGACCTGACCGTGCGCATGCGCCGCAACCGGCGCAGCGAATGGGCACGCCGGATGGTGCGGGAAAATGTGCTTACCACCAATGACTTGATCTGGCCGCTGTTCATAACGGACGGGGACAAGGCGCGTACCCCCGTCGCCTCTATGCCGGGGGTCGAGCGGTTGAGTGTCGATCAGGCTGTGGCCGCGGCCGAACACGCCGCCCAGCTGACCATCCCCTGCATCGCCCTTTTCCCCTATACCGACCCTGCCCTGCGCGACGAGACCGGCTCGGAGGCGCTCAACCCGGACAACCTGGTTTGCCGAGCCATAAGGGCAATCAAGCAGGCCGTGCCCGACATCGGCATCCTCTGCGATGTCGCGCTCGATCCCTTCACCAGTCATGGCCATGACGGTCTCTTGCGCGACGGCGTTATCCTTAACGACGAAACCGTGGCGGTGCTAATCAAGCAGGCGCTGTTACAGGCGGAGGCCGGTTGCGACGTCATCGCGCCCTCCGACATGATGGACGGGCGGGTCGGCGCCATCCGCAAGGCGCTTGATGCGGCGGATTTCGCCGACGTCTCAATCATGGCCTATGCGGCCAAATACGCCTCCGCCTTCTACGGGCCGTTCCGTGACGCGGTCGGCTCCTCGAAAACACTCACGGGCGATAAACGCACCTACCAGATGGACCCAGCCAATAGCGACGAGGCGTTACGCGAGGTCAGGCTCGACATCGAGGAAGGCGCCGACATGATCATGGTCAAGCCCGGCCTGCCCTATCTTGACATCGTGCGGCGGGTGAAGGAGGCCTTCGCCATGCCGACCTTCGCCTACCAAGTGTCGGGCGAATACGCGATGCTGATGGCGGCGGCGGGCAACGGCTGGCTCGACGGCGAACGGGCCATGTGGGAGAGCCTGCTGGCCTTCAAGCGCGCTGGCGCCGACGGCGTCCTCACTTATTTTGCTCCGCGCGTGGCCGAAAAGCTCATCTCACGCTCATAGCGTTTGCCTGCATGCACCGTTCCACCCGCCGCTCATTCTCGCGCAAGCGGAGATCCAGGACCACAATCTTGGACTCTGGTGATTTGCTCACTGCGTCCCCATTTTCGCGGGGACGAGCGGGCTCCTGTTAGACTCTTTTCCCCAAATCGGTAATTTCCAATGGGTGAATTCGCCATCGGCCAAGGCGTGTCTCGCTTCGAGGACCCCAGACTGGTTCGCGGCGGCGGGCGCTATGTCGACGACATCAAGCTTCCCGGCATGGCGCATGGGGTGGTGCTGCGCTCACAGCATGCGCACGCCAAGATTAGGTTGCTCGACACCGCCAAGGCGAAAGCCGCGCCCGGCGTGCTCTGCGTGCTCAGCGCGGCCGATGTGAAGGCGGCCGGTTACGGAGACTTGCCCGTGCCGGGCGGCCTCAATCGCCGCGACGGCTCGCCGCAATACAAGCCGCGCTATCCGATCTTGGCGGAGGATCGCGTCCGGTGGGTCGGCGATTACGTGGCCTTCGTGGTGGCGGAAACGGTGCCCCAGGCGCTCGATGCGGCCGAACTGATTTCCGTTGATTATGAAGAACTTCCCTCGGTCACTTCAACCGCCGAGGCATCACGGCCCGGCGCCCCGCGCGTGTGGGAGGACTGTCCGCACAACATCTGCTTCGTCGAATCGATCGGCGACAAGGTCGCAGTCGATGCCGCCTTCGCCCGTGCCGAGCGCGTGATAAAGCACCGCTTTGTCGTGAACCGGGTAACCGCCGCCACCATGGAGCCGCGCGGGGCGGTTGGCGACTACAACACGACTGACGGGCGCTACTCCGTCTACACGCCGATGCAGCGCCCGCATCCGACGCGTACCGACCTCGCCAAGGTGCTCAAAGTGCCGGAGAGCAGGGTGCGCATTATCACAGGCGACACCGGCGGCTCATTCGGCATGAAGTCGCCGATCTTCAACGAAACGCCGCTGGTGCTGCTGGCGTCAAAACTTACCGGCCGGCCGGTGAAATGGATTTCAACCCGTACGGAAGCGTTTCTCTCCGACGCGCAGGCGCGCGACAACGTCACCGAAGCCGAACTCGCGCTCGATAAGGACGGCCATTTCCTTGCGATGAGGGTGAAGACCGTCGTCGCCATCGGCGCCTATCTGCAGCACGCGATGCCCGCCTTTATGATGAATGCCGGCACGCTTGCCGGCGTCTACCGCACGCCGGCGATCCACGTCGATATAACGGCAGTGTTCAGCAACACCAACCCGATGCGGCCCTATCGCGGCAACGGTCGGCCGGAGGCGGCTTACGTGATCGAGCGCATGGTCGATCTCGCCGCCGCGGAAATGGGCATCGATCCGGCCGAGTTGCGCCGGCGCAACTACGTGCCGCCCTCGGCCATGCCGTTCAAGACCGGCCTCACTTTCACCTACGACAGCGGCGAATTCGAAAAGAACATGGACCTCGCGCTCGATCTCGCCGACCACAAGAGCTTAAGGGCGCGCAAGGCCGAGGCGCGCAAGCGCGGCAAGCTGCTGGGCTTCGGCATCTCCAACACCATTGAGCGCGCCGGCGCTCCGAGCACGGAAGGCGCCGAAGTGCGCTTCGACCGCTCCGGTTCGGTAATCTTGTTCTCCGGCTCGAACAGCCAGGGCCAGGGGCACGAGACCGTATTCAAGCAATTGGTCTGCGACCGGCTCGGGCTCGATCCCAATGAGGCGCAATATATCCAGGGCGACACCGACGAGGTGTTCTACGGCGAAGGCACCGGCGGCTCGCGCACGGCTACGCTTGCCGGCTCGGCATTCTTCATGGCGACTGAGAAAATCGTCGCCAAAGCGCGCGGCATCGCCGCGCACATGCTCAAGGTCGATGAGAGCGATCTGAAATTCGACGAGGGCGTCTTCTCCACGTCGAAAACGAACCGCACGCTAACGGTCAAGGAAATAGCGGTGGCCTCGCTCGACAAGGCCAATCTGCCGAAGGGCATGGAGCCAGGACTGATCGCCACGGCGGTCTACCAGGCGCCGGTCAACAACTATCCGAACGGCTGCCATATCTGCGAACTCGAGATCGACCGGGAAACCGGTAAGATCGACATTACCCGCTATAGCGTGGTGGACGATTTCGGCACCGTGCTCAACCCGTTGCTGCTGCACGGCCAGGTGCAGGGCGGCATCGCGCAAGGCGCCGGGCAGGCGCTGATGGAGGACATCCATTTCGACGGCAACGGCCAGTTGGTCACCGCCTCGTTCATGGACTACGCCATGCCGCACGCGCACGATCTGTGCGACATCGCGGTGGAAAGCAATCCGGTGCCGACCAAGACCAACCCACTCGGCGTCAAGGGCGCCGGCGAAGCCGGCTGCGTCGGCGCGCTGCCGGCGGTTACCAATGCGATCGTGGATGCGCTGTCGGAATTCGGCGTCCGGCACATCGAGATGCCGGCGACGCCGGAGCGCATCTGGCACGCCATGCAGAAGTGAAGGCTCCCTCGTCCCAGAGAAAGCGGCGTCCCGTGCGGTAGTGAGGAATTCGCGTTGGATTTCCGCCAGCGCAACAAGTGTTTCCGCACTGTTTGGGTGACGGGGACAAGCCTCAGTAATATCCTACCGACTGATTCGTTTCCCTCTTTGTAAGTCGCGTAGTCAAAACCGGGTTGCGGCGCGTTTCGCGCGGCCTCAAGGAGATTCCCATGCGCAATGTCGGGCGCAAGCTTGCCTTCGTTCTGGCGTCATCCAACCATGGGACGATGATCGTCAACCGCTTCGACTACCTGATGGCCGGGCTCGATCGCGGAATCGGTGTCGGCTACCAAATTCTCGAGGCCGCCTCCTTCGATCCGGTGGAGATCGAGTTGACCTTGCAATTACTCGAGTTGCGCCGGCGCTATCATGGCGACGGCGTGGTGGGGATCGACTGCGGCGCCAATATCGGAGTGCATACCATTGAGTGGGCAACTGCGATGACCGGCTGGGGCTCGGTGGTTGCGATCGAGGCGCAGGAACGCATCTACTACGCGCTCGCCGGCAATATCGCGATCAACAACTGCTTCAATGCGATCGCAATGCACGCTGCGGTCGCCGCGGAAATCGGCATCATGAATATTCCGACGCCGGATTATTTCACCGCGTCGAGTTTCGGCAGCCTTGAGTTGCGCCAGCGTGACGGAAATGAATTCATCGGCCAGGTGATCGACTACTCGGAGGAAAGGGCCGTCGCGATTCAAAAAATAACGCTCGACGCCCTCAACCTCCCGCGTGTCGATCTGATCAAGATCGATGTCGAGGGCATGGAAATGGAGGTGCTGGAAGGCGGGCGCGCGATGATCGAGAAATGCCGCCCGGTGCTGTTGGTTGAATCGATCAAGGTCGGCCGCGAGCTGTTGCGGGGCTGGCTCGAGCTGCGCGGTTATCAGGTTGTCGATGCCGGCCTCAATCTGCTGGCCATTCACAAGACCGACGCGACGCTCAGCCAATTGCAGCTCGCCGAGCCGGCGGCGCAATCCTCCGCCGCCTGACTATTCCATCGCCGCGCCGGTCTCGATACGCATAGGTTGATAGCCATCGGCGGCCAATGCCGAGAGGATTTCTTCGGCATGGACGGCATCGCGAGTCTCGACCGTCACGTCGAGCCGCGCGCCCTTGGCCGGCACGTCGAGAAACAGCCGGCGGTGGTCGACCTCCAGGATATTGGCGCCCAGTTCGCCGAGCTTTGTGGCGATCGGGCCGAGCACGCCAGGACGGTCGGGAATGGTGAGGCGGAATGAGACAATGCGCGATTCGCGTTCCAACTCGCGCACCATGATGGAAGCGAGAATGCGCGGATCGATATTGCCGCCGCATAGGATCAGGCCGACCTTCTTGCCGCGGAAACGCTCAGGCTTGGCCAGCATGGCGGCAAGGCCGGCGGCGCCCGCGCCTTCCGCCATGGCCTTCTGCAAGGTGAGATAGGCGTTGACCGCGCGCTCGAGCTGCGCCTCGTCGACCAAGATGACTTCGGCGACCAATTGGCGGATCACCGGCAACGTCAGCTTGCCGACATTCTTGACCGCGATGCCTTCGGCCAGCGTCGGGCCGCCGATCGGCCGCCTTTCACCGGTGATCGCATTCCACACCGACGGATACAGCGCGGATTCCGCGCCAACGATCTCCATCCTGGGATTATGCGCGCGCGCGGCAATGGCGTTGCCGGCGATCAAGCCGCCGCCGCCGATCGGAACCGCGATGACTTCGAGATCGTCGACTTCCTCCACCATTTCCAGCGCGATAGTGCCCTGCCCGGCGATGATATGTTCATCATCGTAGGGATGCACCAGGGTGAGACCGCGCTCGGCGCGGATCCGTTCGCAACGCGCCTGTGCTTCCGACACCGTTTCGCCCTCGAGCACCACCTCGGCGCCGTGCGAGCGGGTGGCTGCGATCTTCACAAAGGGCGTCGTGACCGGCATGACGATGGTCACCGGAATTCGCAGGCGGGCGGCGTGATAGGCCACCGCCTGAGCATGATTGCCGGCCGACATGGCGATGACGCCACGCCGGCGTTCGCTCTCGTTCAGCGAGGCCAGTTTGACCAACGCGCCGCGGTCCTTGAACGAATTGGTGACCTGCAGATTCTCGTATTTGACGTAGACGTCCGCCCCGGTCAGCGCGGAAAGCCGTGGCGCCGGAAGCATGGGAGTGCGCAACACAGCGCCGCGGATGGTACGGCGGGCGGCCTCGATGTCAGCGAAGGCGACGGTCACGTGCTGGTCTCCGGCAGCACGGCACAATGCCGGAACTGTCAGGCCCGATCCAGCCGGGGCCTGCCGCCGCACCCGGAATTCCCCTTGCGCGCAGGCGATTTTTTCTGCATTTCCGGGATGTCAGACGAGGCGGTTCCTCTGCCGACCAAGCGACCCAAGGGTTCGCCATGCCGATCGACATCAAACCGCACGCCTACGATCCCGTCACCAACCCGGAACTATTCGAGGGCGTATTGGCGCGCCGCGTGGTGGCCTTCGTCATTGATTTCATCATCATAGCAGTTCCGGTGGTGCTGGCAGCCATGTTCATCTTCGCCCTGGGGCTGGTCACCTTAGGGCTCGGCTTCGCGCTCTATTGGCTGCTGCCGCCGGCCACGGTGATCTGGGCGATTGTCTATTTCGGCGTCACGCTGGGGGGCCTGCGCTCGGCTACCATCGGCATGCAGATCATGGATCTCGAAATGCGCACCTGGTACGGGGCGCCGGCCTATTTCGTGCTTGGAGCGGTGCACGCGGTCATATTCTGGGTCTCGATTTCGTTTTTTACGCCACTGATCCTGCTGGTCGCCTTTTTCAACGAGCGCCGCCGGCTGCTGCACGACATCCTGCTGGGGACCGTCGTGGTCAACAATTCGGTGCGCGCGGCGATCCTACGCGAGACCATGGCCGGCGCTCATTGACCGGCGTGGGGATGACCTTTGACGAAAAGCCTCCGGCGCGCAATGCTAGCGCTGGCCGATAATGGATTCCTAAGCTAACGAGGCCGATTCGGTGACCCAGCATCCGCGCGATACGCCGCAATTTTATCTGACGGCGCCTTCGCCCTGCCCTTATCTGGCGGGCCAAGAGGAGCGCAAGGTCTTCACCCATCTGGTGGGCGAGCGCGCCCCCGAGCTTAACGATTTGCTCACCCATGGCGGGTTCCGCCGCAGCCAATCGATCGCCTATCGGCCCGCCTGCGAGAATTGCCGCGCCTGCGTCTCGGTGCGGGTCGTGGCGAAAGATTTTATGCCATCACGCAATATGCGCCGCATCGCCGAGCGGAATTCCGACGTGGTCGGCGAGATGCGCTCTCCCACACCGACCTCCGAACAGTACTCGGTGTTTCGCGGCTATCTCGACACCCGTCACCGCGACGGCGGCATGGCCGACATGACCGTGCTCGACTACGCCATGATGATCGAGGACAGCCATGTCGACACCCGCCTGGTCGAATATCGACGGCGCGGGCCGGATACCGGTATCAATGGCCGCGGCGACGGGGAACTGCTCGCCGTCGCGCTCACCGACGTGCTCAGCGACGGCTTGTCGATGGTTTATTCGTTTTTCGATCCTGACGCCGGCGAGCGCTCGCTCGGCACCCTGATGATCCTCGACCACATCGCGCGCGCCAAGGCCATGCGGCTTGCTTACGTCTATCTCGGCTATTGGGTGCCGGGCTCGCGCAAGATGGACTACAAGGGACGCTTCCTGCCGCAGGAGCGGCTGATGCCGTCGGGCTGGACGCGGGTTGAGCGGTAACAATCCTGTGCGCGGCGCGCCGGCCGCCACTCGCACCCAATAAGCCCCATTATAATTGTGTAGAAAATTGAATTGGTTGGGCTAGTGTTTTCAAGTAACTTCGCGGCATCCAGCTGATGCGATAAGTCGAACTTGCCGGACCGATAAAATTTTCCGGCGGGACAATGATCGCGGCTTGCGCTAGAAGTTATAAGCCGCGGCAAGAATGAAATGAGCGGTGGAAAGGAAATGCCATGACTTGGACGACCCCGACCCTCGTTGAGATCTGCATTGGACTCGAGATCAACGGCTACTTGCCGGCCGAGTTCTAATTTCCCGGTTCTTCTAACGCTAACTGGTTAGTCTGAGTGCCCTCGCCGCCGACCTGTTCAGGTCGGCGGTGCGAGGTTTTTTGCGCGCTTGGCAGCACGCCCTTGCGAGGCGCCACGCCGATTCGGCGTCCGTTCTGCCTTGTCATCCTGAAGCACAGTTTTTGCAAACCACCCGATTGCAACTGGTGGGGCAAATGATGGAGACTTGGAAGCGATGGGGGCGCGGATGGCCGCTTTAGCACCGGCCGCCGAGATAAATGCCTCCGCATCAGGGAGGACTTCAATGATTTCGCGTGTCACTGGCCGGCGCAGCATTCTGCTCGCCGGGACGATCGCCGGTGTTTTGTTGACTACACCGCTCTTCGCTCAACAATCACCCGGTCCGCAACCGCCCGCGTTCGCGGCGCCCGCGGCGCCGATGGCTACACCGGCCAAGCCGGAGCTACCGCCAGGCTCGCCGCTCATCGGTCGACCCGAAGGCAACGAGGCCGCCGCTAAGCTCGCGCCGGTCGCCGCTCCGCCGATTCCGGCGCCGGCCGACAAGCTGCCGGTCGTCAAACTCAAACTGCCGCCCGGCTTCCACATCGAGGTTTATGCCAGCGGCATTGCCAATGCGCGCTCGCTGCGCGTCGGCGATAAGGGCACGGTGTTTGTCGGTACGCGTTTCGGCAACAAGGTTACCGCGATCGTCAAGAAGAACGGCAAGACTGAGGTGAAGACGGTGGCCTCTGGCCTCTATCGCCCGAACGGCCTCGCCTATCACAACGGCACGCTCTACATCGCCGAGCTGTCGCAGATCTCCAAGATCGATAATGTCGAAAACGTGCTCGACAATCCGCCGAAGCCGACGGTGATCTACAACGACCTACCGAAAGACGAGGCGCACGGCTGGAAATTCATTGGCATCGGACCCGACAACAAGCTTTACATTCCGGTCGGCCAGCCGGGCAACAACGTGCTGCACGACAAAGCGCACGGCCAGATTCGCCGCATCAATCTCGACGGCACCGGCGCCGAAGTGGTGGCGTACGGCGTGCGCAATTCGGTCGGCTTCGACTGGAATCCGCTGAACAAACAGCTCTACTTCTCCGACAACGGCCGCGACTGGATGTCGGAGGACGTGCCGCAGGATGAGCTCAACCGCGTCACCAAGGTGGGCGAGGATTTCGGCGCGCCCTATTGCTACCAGGGCAATTTGCCCGATCCGGAGTTCGGCTGGGGCCACTCGTGCAGCGAGTTCGTGCCGCCGATCCTGCTGACCGGCCCGCATTCGGCCGGACTCGGCCTGCGCTTCTATACCGGCAACATGTTCCCGAAGAAGTACAAGGATGCTATTTTCCTTGCCCGCCACGGCTCCTGGAACCGAACCAAGAAGTTCGGCGGTGACGTGCTGGTCGTCCATCTCAACAAAGACGGCACGGTCAGATCGACCGAGGTATTCTTGACCGGCTTCCTCGAGAACAACAACTACATCGGCCGCCCGGTGGACGTGCAGCAATTGGCTGACGGCTCGCTGCTGCTGTCGGATGACTGGAATGGCGCCGTCTATCGCATCAGCTACGGCAAGAAATAAAAACGAACGGCCGGGAGCGCCGGCTCCCGGCCGTTATCTATTCGCACTGATCTTACATGCGGATCGCCGCCCTCATCAGTCGCATTGCCGCAGTGGTGGCGCTCGTTTGCGCTGCCAACACGCCGGTATTTGCCGATAAATATTCAGACCTGGCGCCGGCCTGCCTTGCCTGCCACGGCGAGAATGGCCAGTCGGAAAATCCGGAAGTGCCTTCACTCGGCGCACAGACCGCGCCGTATTTGCTGATCCAACTCTATTTGTTTCGGGAGAAGCAGCGGGTCGTCGAGATCATGAACGACGTCACCAAGGATTTCACCGACGACGACCTGCGCACGTTCTCGGACAGACTTTCCCAACAGCCGCCGCCGAAGCCGCCAGCCGATAAAGGCGATGCCGCCCGCATGGCGCGCGGTGCCGCATTGATCACACAAAACCGCTGCAATGCCTGCCACAAGCTCGATTTGTCCGGCCGCGACAACATTCCCCATATTGCCGACCAGCGCGAGGATTACCTGGTCAAGACGCTGCGCGAGTACAAGAACAACACCCGGCACGGCTACGATGCCACCATGGCCGAGGTGCTGGCGCCGATCACCGACGCGCAAATCGTCGACCTCGCCTATTATATCGCGCGGTTTCGCTAGCCGGCGGGACTGATCAGGCGACTTCGAACAGGCGGGCGCCAACAAAGCTGCCCTGCATCACCCCATGTGGGCAAGCGAACAAGCCGCTGCCGACATGGGTCACGAACTGGTTCATCATGTCGAGCTTCGACATCCTATCGTAAATCTTGATGAAGCCGGCGCGTGGATCGCGCTGATAGGCAAGGAAGAAAAGGCCGGCATCGTATTCAAGTCCTTGCCGCCAGGGCGGCCAGCGTTCGGCGGTGAAATTGACGCCATCGTTGTAGGAGTAAGGCCTGCGCAGGAATTGGGCACCGTCATTGCTTGCGGCGGCGGCGAGCCGAACATGGGCATTCTCAGAAATGACAAGGTTGCCGTCTTTGTCCGTCGCATCGAGGTCGAGCGCATCGAACTCTTTGCCCTTGCCGAGCGGCGCGCCGGAATATTTGTGCCGGCCGATCGTCTCTTCTTGAAACGCCGTCGTCATGCGGTCCCAGTGCTCAAGCGCAATACGGATGCGGCGCACGATCAGATAGCTGCCACCGCGCATCCATTGCGGGCCCTCTTCGCTTACCCATACGAAGTTCGTCATCGCCTGAGGATCGTTCACCGGTGGATTGACCGTTCCATCCTTGAAGCCCATCAGATTGCGCGGCGTTTCCCTGCCGCCGTAACTGGGCAGGAATCCGGTCTGCGCCCAGCGCACCTTGGCCACCTCGGCTCCGAGTCTCGCGAGCTGGCGCACGGCGTGGAAGGCGACCTGCGGATCGTCGGCGCAGGCCTGCACCGAGAGATCCCCGCCAGTGCGCTCTTCGACCAGCTGATCGCCGACAAAATATGGCATGTCGACCAGCGCATCCGGTCGGCGCGCCGCAAGACCGTAGCGGTCCTTGCGGTCTTTGAGGAAAAGTCCGGCCCCGAAGCCGAAAGTGATCGTCAAACGCGACGGCGGTAGCCCGAGCACCTCGCCGGTATCAGCGGCGACGCCGCTTAGCTTGGAGGCCTGGTAGGAATCATAATCGTTGGCACGCGTATCATGGCCGCCCTGCGCAAGGACGGGCTTCAAGCCGCCGCTGAGCGGCTGCGCCGGCTTGCCTTGTGTCATGCGCGCGGCAGAGGCGGTCCACGTCCGCAGCAAGTCAGCGACCTCGTCGCGCTTGCTCGTCGTCAGATCGAACGCCAGAAAATAAGTGTGACCCTGCGGCGGCGTCGCAATGCCGCCCTGATGCTCGCCGAAGAACGGCTCACTCTGGTCCCGGCTTTCCGCGACGGACGCTTGCGTCTCAGCGAGTGCGCGAGTGTTCAGGCCGACGCCGGCTGCCGCCGCCAGACCCGCCGTCGTGGCGAGAAAACCGCGGCGGGAGGCGTGCAACGCCTTGTCGCCTTCGCGCGTCATCGCGTCGCTTCCACCAGCGTGTTGACGTCATCCTCGACGTAATAGAAGCCGCCGGCCGGCGCCATCGCGATGCCGAACAAATCGCCGCTGCCAGGCGGCGACTGCGCCTGGTCATTGTCGATCCAGCGCGCGCCGATCTGCTTGCCGCTCTCGGGATCGACCTCCACGACCTGGCCGTTCAGCGCGTTGGTAACGAGCAGATGGCCTTCGGGCGTCACCGTCATGGCCAGCGGGCGTTTCAGATAACCGTCTTGGGTGACGGTCCGGCCGGTGCCGGCGCTGTCCGCGCGCGTCGCCGCCTGCGGGATCGCCACGATCCGGTTGCCAAGCGCATCCGACACATAGAGCGTGCCCTGCGGGCCGAGCGCCAAGCCAGTCGGGCCGATGAGGAAGACGCCTTTGTCGGCGCGCTGGCCGAAGCCGCTAGCGACCACGGTCTGGCGCTGAATTGTCGGCGGCTTGCCCTGGGGGATCGCAAGTTCAAGCCGCAACACGGTCGCCTTGTTCACGGTCACCGGCTCTTTGCTTTTGGCATCAACGACCTCTGGCCCCGGCACGTCGAAGCCCGCCATGCTGATGAACACGGTCGCGGTGCGGCCGTTGTCGATCACCGCCATATTGCCCCACGGATCGTTGATGTTCGGCCCCATCCACGCAACGACCAGATTGCCGGATGAATCGAGCACGAGCAGACAGCCGGCGCCCTTCGTCTTGGTGGTGCCGTCGGTGCTCGGCGTCGAGCCGACGATCACCCACCCGCTCTTCAGCATGGTCATCGCCGTTCCAAGTCCGATACCGCCGGGACATTGCGGAAGATGCTGCGGCAGGTCGGCAAAGACAGTCACTTTGTTGGTGGAAGGATTGTAGTCGATGATCGTGGTACCGGTTCCTTGCAAATTCGACTTGTTGTTAAAGTTGGTCACCAGAACATCGCCTTTCTGGACCTTGCCGGCGGAGACTGGCGCCACCACGATGGCGTATGGATTGAGATCGCCACTAGCCGGCACCGTCGATGTCCGCGTGACATGCCGACGAATATTTGCCAGGTAGCCCTGTGCCGGCGCCTTGTCTGCGCTCGCAGTCATGCGTTGGGCGCCGGCGCCGGACACACGATCGCTCGCCACCGCACTCGTTGCAAATCCGAGACTGATGGTGAGAAGCGCGCCGAGCCCAAGACAGATCGTACGCTTCGCCTTCATGATCAGCTTTCCTGCGGCGTTTCAAAGCAGGCGAGCGCCGTAGTTTTTTATCGAGCTGAAGGCCCGCTCTACGACGCCGTCACCGCTAATTAGTGCACGGGCTGCGCGTTCGTCCAGTAAAGAATTTGATTTTAATTATTCCAATGTAGAACAAAAAAGCTTGTCGCCCGCTTCATCAACGAGGCATCAGCACCGCTGATGTTTGTTGATCGCGAGATAAGTCCAGCACCGTCCACAATTTGCATTTGCAGATCTTCGGCGAGGCGTCATCGCTTACGATTGGCCCGGCAACATTCGGCAAGCAACATTCGGCAAAATGGCGCGGCGCGTCCGGGCTATCATGTATCACAGCCCCGGGATCGCCACGCCGAAGGTGTCGAGGATCAGGAACAGATTGAGCGCCAGCACGATCGCGGTCGCGATCACGGCGACGACATTGGTCAGCCAGCTGTTGGCGAAGCCGCCCATGATGTCGGCGCGGCGTGTGAACATCAGCAGCGCGATCATCGGCAGCGGCAGCGCAATGCTTAAGACCACCTGACTGATCACCAGCGCCGTGGTGGCGTTCACGCCATAGCCCACCACGATGAAAGCCGGCACCATGGTGATGACGCGCCGCAACCAGATCGGAATGCGAAAGCCCACGAAGCCCTGCATGATCATCTGCCCGGCCATGGTGCCAACCACCGAGGAAGAAATGCCGGAGGCGATCAGCGACAGCAGGAAGATGCCGGCCGCACCAATGCCGAGCAGCGGCCCCAAGGTGTGGTAGGCGCTCTCGATTTCGGCGACATCGCTGTGCCCGGCGTGGAAGGCGGAGGACGCCATCATCACCATCGCCATGTTGACGAGGCCGGCCGCAGCGAGTGCCAACAACACTTCCACGTTCGAGATACGCACCACGGCACGCTTTTCCGCGTCGGTCTCGGCCGGTATCCGCCCCTGTGTCAGTCCGGAATGAAGATAGACCGCGTGCGGCATCACGGTGGCACCGATGATGCCGACCGCGAGCAGCAGCGCTTCTGCATCCGCAATCTGCGGCGTCACGGTGTGCAGGGCCGCGGACGCCCAGTCCACCGGCGCGATGAACATCTCAATAAGGTAGCAAAGCGCTATGGTCGCGACGAAACTCGATATGATGAGCTCCACCGGCCGGAAGCCGCGGCTTTCGAATAACAGCACGCCGTAGGTGAGGATGGCCGTGACGATCATGCCGGCCAGGAGCGGCATGTTGAACAGCAGCGACAGCCCGACTGCACCGCCGAGGAATTCCGCCAGGTCGGTGGCCATGGCGGCGATTTCGCTCACCACCCACATGGCCCAGACCACCGGCCGCGGAAAATGGTCGCGGCACATCTCTGCAAGATTGCGCCCGGTGACGATGCCGAGCTTGGCCGACAGCGCCTGGAACAGCATGGCGATCAGGTTGGCGAGCAACACCACCCAGAGCAGCGCGTAGCCGTATTTGGCGCCGGCCTGGATGTTGGTGGCGTAGTTGCCCGGATCCATATAGGCGATCGAAGCGACGACCGCCGGCCCGGCAAAGGCGAGATAGGCGCCCGGACCGCGCCGTTCGCCGCTCAGGATTGCCTGTGCGGCCAAAACGGTACGGTCGGTAAGGGATTTGGGTGTGGCCGCGTCCATGCGGTCTTTTTAAGTCTCTCGACCGGCTGGCAAACTGGTTTCAAGAAATACAAACTACCCTTATTGCGAATAGTTTGCAATTGCAATTTCAGGGAACTCGACGCTTTCCCGCCTGTTGTCGCAGACTTGAAATCTAACGTCGGGGGCCGCCTGTCGTTCATATCAGCGAGCGCCACCGGCGTGTGCGCGAGCTGCTGGCGGCAATTTGTAGTCGGATTATTGGCGGCATGACCTTCAGCGCCCGAACACCGCGGCTACGCACGTTTCTCGCACTGCTGGCGCTTGCCACCCCCGCCTTTGCCGCGGGCGACGCTCATCAAACGCCGTCCGAATTGCTGTTCGTCGCCCAGCTCATGCTGCTGATGCTGGTCGGCCGCCTGCTTGGCGAAGTCATGCTGCGGCTGAAGCAGCCTGCGGTGATGGGCATGCTGATCGCCGGGTTAGTGCTCGGCCCTTCGTTGTTTGGTCTCCTGCTGCCCGATGTGCAGCACACGCTGTTTCCGAGCAGCCCCGAGCAACAAGCGATGATCAACGGGATCTCGCAGTTCGGCATCCTGCTGCTCTTGCTGCTCACCGGCATGGAAACCGATCTCAAACTGGTCCGGCAAAGCGGGCGTGCCGCAGTGTTCGCCTCGTTAATGGGCATCCTGGTACCGTTCGCCTGCGGGGTGACACTCGGTGAGCTTCTGCCCGATGCCATGTTGCCCGATCCAAACCGGCGGCTGGTCACGGCCCTGTTTCTCGGCACGGCGCTGTCGATCGCATCGGTGCAGATCGTGGCGACTGTCGTGCGCGAAATGAACTTCCTGCGCCGCACCGTCGGTCAGGTCATCGTGGCTTCCGCAATCATCGGCGACACCGCCGGCTGGATCATTGTTTCGGTCATTTTCAGCCTGGCATCGCACGGCGCGGTCAACGCCTGGTCACTGGCGCAAAGCGTGATAGGCGCGCTCGCCTTCGTAGTCGCCAGCCTCACCATCGGCCGTCGCGCCGTGTTCTTTGCCATCCGCTGGGTGAACGATAACCTGGTCAGTGATTTTGCGGTGATCACGACGATTCTCCTGATCATGGGTGGGATGGCGCTGATCACCTACGTGATCGGCGTGCACACCGTGCTCGGCGCCTTCGTCGCCGGCGTGTTGATCGGTGAATCTCCGATCCTCACCCGCCATATCGACGAACAATTGCGCGGGCTGATTACGGCATTTTTCGCTCCGGTGTTTTTTGGCGTCGCCGGTCTCAGTGCCGACCTCACCATTCTCGGCAATCCCAACATCGCCACCGTCACGGTCGGACTCATCCTGATCGCCAGCCTCGGCAAATTCGCCGGCGGCTTCATCGGCGGCAAACTCGGCGGTCTCACCGCGCGCGAAGGGCTGGCGCTCGCCTGCGGCATGAATGCGCGCGGCTCGACCGAGGTCATCATCGCCTCCGTGGGATTGTCGATGGGCGCGCTCAGCCATGACCTCTTCACCATGATCGTCGCCATGGCGGTGATCACCACGATGGCGATGCCGCCAACGTTGCGCTGGGCGCTCGCGCGCATTCCTATGCGCAAGGACGAAATGCAGCGGCTCGAACGCGAAGAGATGGAAAAGCGCGGCTTCGTGCCCAATCTCGAGCGGCTTCTGGTCGCCGTCGACGAGAGCGCGAACGCCATGTTCGCCTTGCGCGTCGCCGGCATGCTGGCCGGCATCGGCGGCAGGCCAACTACCGTCATCCACATCACCGATCCCGCCAAGATCGAGGCCAAAAAGCGGCAAGACGCCGAAGCGATCGGCGGCCAGGAAGCGACGCCGGCCAAAGCCGCAAACCAGAAGGCCGAGCAGAAAAAGTCCGAGCCGGTGAAACGCGGCAAAGATCGCAAGTCAGCCAAAACAGCCAAGCTTGAGCAGCAGAAGGAAAAAATGGCGGAGCTGGCCGGCGAAGCCGTCAAACAGGCAGCGGCGCAAATTCGAAACCAGGAGAAGCCGGAGGAAAAAAGCGACGCCCCGCTCGATGTCACCACCGTGGTGCATGAGGCACCGAATGCCGACGTGATCGCGGAAGAAGCGAAGAAGGGCTACGACCTCTTGGTCATCGGCCTTAAGGACACGGCCAATCGGAGTAACGAATTCCATAACAGCGTGACCGGGCTGGCGCTCGGCTTCGACGGCCCGCTGGCAATCACGGATGTGCGCGGTGAGCTGCGGGATAAGCCCAACGGCAAGCTCAATATTCTCGTCCCGGTCAACGGCACAGAGCAGGCGCGCCGTGCTGCTGAAGTAGCGATCACCATGGCCCGCGCCACCAAGGCCGCGATCACCGTGCTCTATGTCGCGGTGCGCGGAAGCGGCAAGCGCAGCGCCCAGCGCGGTCTGCGCACGCGGCAGCATGAAGAAGCGATTCTCAAAGACATCGTGGCCATCGCCGATGGATACAACATGAGTATCCGCACGGCGCTGTTGGCCGACAACTCCACGGACGACGCCATTCTCAATGTCGCCAAACGGCGCAAGAATACTCTGATCGTGATGGGCGTCGGCCGCCGGCCCGGCGACAAGCTGTTTTTCGGCGATACTGCCGCCGCCCTGCTCAAGGACGCCGAGTGCTCTCTGCTGTTCGTGGCGAGTTGATGGTTACTCGGAACCGCCATTCGATTTGCCGCCGCTTGGCGCGCCGCGGAATTTATTGCTCTTGGGGAAGCCCTTTGGCGCGAGGCGGCCGGCGTCGGCGCGGTTGCCGCGCCAATCCTTCAACTCGCTCATCGGCAGCGTGAAGCTGCGGCCGGCGCCATCGGTCCAGGAGAGTCCCATTTCGGCGGTGAAGGCGGTGATGTCAGAGAGGCCTTTCTCGCGGTAGCGCTGTAGGCGCACGCCGCGGCCGCGCGTCATTTCCGGCACCTGGTTGAGGGGGAAGATCACCATCTTGCGGTTCTCGCCGATCGCCGCGGCAAGCTCACCTTCGACGATGGTCATCGCCGCTGCCCTGTCAGCGCCCTTCAAGTTAAGCACCTGCTTGCCCTTGCGCGTGGTGCCAAGCACCTCGTCCTCAGGCACCACGAAGCCGTTGCCGCCCTGGCTTGCCACAAGGAATTTGCGGCCGCCTTGACAGGCGAGTGCCGCGACCACATCGGCGTCCTGCTCGAGGTCGAAATAGAGCCGCACCGGTTCGCCGTGGCCGCGCCCTCCCGGCAGCTTGGATGCTTCGATGGTGTAGAAGCGGCCGTTGCTGCCGAAGATCAGCACCTTGGCGGTGGTCTCGGTCGGAAACGCAAATTTCAGCGCGTCGTCGGTCTTGAAGGCGACGCCCGAGAGATCGCTGACGTGACCGCGCAGCGCGCGAATCCAGCCTTTCTCCGAAACGACGACGGTGATCGGCTCGCGCACCACCATCGCTTCTTCGATCGCCGCTTCGTCGTGTTCCGGCGCCTCGGCGAACGAAGTGCGCCGCTTGCCGAGATCGGATTTGGGGCCAAACTTGACTTTCAGCTCCTTGATCTCGTCGGCGATCTTCTTCCACTGCTTGTCGGTCGAGCCGATCAGCGATTTTGTCTGCTTGAGCTCCTCGCGCAACGCTTTGTCCTCGGCGCGGATCTCCATCTCCTCGAGCCGGCGCAGATTGCGCAGCCGCATGTTGAGGATGGCGTCGGCCTGCACTTCGCTGAGCTTGAATGTCTTTATCAGGACGGGCTTGGGCTCGTCCTCGCGCCGGATGATCTTGATCACCTTGTCGAGGTTGAGATAGGCGACCAGGAAACCGCCGAGCACCTCCAGGCGATGTTCGATCTCGGCCTGCCGGTGCTTGGAGCGGCGCACCAAGACGTCGCGGCGGTGATCGAGCCACTCGCGTAGCGTTTCGGCAAGGCCGATGACCTGCGGGATGCGGCCCTTCACCAGCACGTTCATGTTGAGAGGAATGCGGCTTTCAAGCTCGGTGAGCTTGAACAGCGATTCCATCATCAACCCGGCATCGACCGTGCGCGCACGCGGCTCGACGACGAGCCGGATGTCCTCGGCCGATTCATCGCGGATGTCGGCGACCAGCGGCAGCTTCTTGTCGTTGAGCAGTTCGGCGAGCTTTTCGACCAGCCGTGACTTTTGCACCAGCCAGGGGATCTCTTTCACAACAACGAGATAAGTGCCGCGGCCGGTTTCTTCGACTTCCCAACGCGCGCGCACGCGGAATGAGCCGCGGCCGGTCGTGTAGGCCTCCGCGATTGCATCCGGTGGATCAACCACGACGCCGCCGGTCGGAAAATCCGGACCTTTGACGTATTTGAGCAGCGTTTTGCTGCGCGCATTCGGATTGCCGATCAGGAATAGGGCCGCGTCGCACAGTTCGGCCGCGTTGTGCGGCGGGATGGCGGTGGCCATGCCGACCGCGATGCCCTGAGAGCCGTTAGCCAACAGATTGGGGAACGCGCCGGGCAATACCACCGGCTCCTGCGCGGTGCCGTCATAAGTGGCGCGGAAATCGACTGCGTCCTCGTCTATGCCTTCGAGCAGGAGCCCTGCGACCTCGGTCATGCGCGCTTCGGTGTAGCGCATGGCCGCCGGATTATCGCCGTCGATATTGCCGAAATTGCCTTGCCCGTCGATCAGCGGATATCGCTGGGCGAAGTCCTGCGCCAGCCGCACCAGCGCGTCGTAGATCGCCTGGTCGCCGTGCGGATGGAAATTGCCCATCACGTCGCCGACCACCTTGGCGGATTTCTTGAAGGCGGCGTTAGGATCGAGCCGCAACTGGCGCATGCCGTAGAGGATGCGCCGGTGCACGGGCTTCAAACCGTCGCGCGCGTCGGGCAGCGCGCGGTTCATGATGGTGGAGAGCGCGTAGGCGAGGTAGCGCTCTTCCAGCGCCTCGCGCAGCGGAACCTCTTCGACCTCGCCTTTTTCCGGGGGAATCAGATGTTTGTTCATGCCCGATAGCTAACGCTTCGATTCGGGGGGAACAAGGCGCTTCAGGCAACGCTCGGCAGCGCACGCGCGAGCGCCGCGACGAAATGCGCGCGTTCGTCGGAGAGGGTCAGCCCGCGCGGTTCCAGCACGTGGCGTTCGAGGAAGAAGCCGGTGAGCGCAAAGCCATCGGCGAGATCATTGCCGACCGGCGCGGCGGAGACCTCGCGCAGAAAGGCCGGCAGCCGCAGCAATTTGTCGGCCCAGGGCTCGCCCGCGACGCGCGACACCGCGCGGCCGGATTTGGGCGAGACGTAGATCAGATCGGCGCGCGCGCCGGTCGAGGCGCACTGCGTAAGATCGAGGCCGAAACCCAGCTCGGACAGAAGCTGCAGTTCAAAGCGCGCCACCATCGGCGCAGCGATGCTGGCATCGTCCAGACGGTCGAGGATGTCATCGAGCGCGGTGTGCAAGCTCTGATGCGGATCGCGCTCGGGCAAAAGCCGCATCAGCGCCGCGAGATGGGAGACGCCGTAGATCGCATGGGGCGCGGCAAAGAAACGCGCGGCACGCAGGTTCAGTCCTTCAACCGTGTAGGTGCCGAGATGTTCGTCGAGCCGCGCTCGCCAGGTCGCACTCACCGAGTTGCCCGGCTGCAGCACCGGCTTCAGGCGCGAGCCGAAGCCGCCGCGCACCAGGCCGAGATGGCGGCCGTGCGCGCGCGTCATCAATTCGAGGATGCCGTTCGCCTCCCCGTGCCGCTTGACGGCGAGCACGATGCCTTCATCGGTCCAGTGCATAGGGTCATTCCGGGACGGCGCCAAGCGCCGGGCCCGGAATCCATACTCCCAGAATCAGAGAAAATCACGGCGGCTGCGGCGTATGGGTTCCGGGCTCGCGCCTTCGGCGCGCCCCGGAATGACAGAAACTACTCCTTCGGAAACTCCAGTCCCATCGCCCGGTAGCGCTCGGGATCTTCGCCCCAGCCCTCGCGCACCTTGACGAACAGGAACAGGTGCACCTTGGCCTCGACGATCTGTGCGATCTCCTTGCGCGCCGCCTCGCCGATCGCCTTGATCGCCTGTCCGCCCCTGCCGAGCACAATCTTGCGCTGGCTCTCGCGCTCGACATAGATCGTCTGCTCGATGCGGATGTCGCCGCCGCGCAATTCTTTCCAGACATCCGTCTCGACCGTCGCCTGATAGGGCAGTTCTTGGTGCAGGCGCTCGAACAGCTTCTCGCGCGTGATTTCGGCCGCCAATTGCCGTAGCGGCGCATCCGACATCTGGTCGGGCGGATAAAGCCACCGGCCCGGCGGCACATGCGCCGCAAGCCAAGCCTTCAGGTCGGCGACGCCGTCGCCGCTCAGCGCCGAGATCATGAAGCTCGCCTCGAACTTGACCTTGATATTGGCAGCCTTGGCAAGACCGAGCAGCGCCGGCTTTTCCACCAGGTCGATCTTGTTGAGGACGAGCAATTTCGGCGCCCTCACCTCGGCGAGCTTGTTGAGAATCGCTTCAGATTCGTCCTCCAGCCCTTTGCGCGCATCGATCAGAACTCCGACGAGATCAGCGTCATGCGCGCCGCTCCAGGCGGTCGCCACCATGGCGCGGTCGAGCCGGCGGCGCGGCGCGAAAATTCCCGGCGTGTCGACGAAGATGAGCTGCGATTGTCCGGCGATCGTGATGCCGCGGATCAGCGCGCGCGTGGTCTGCACCTTGCGCGACACAATGGTCACCTTGGCGCCGACCAGCGCGTTGAGCAGCGTCGACTTGCCGGCATTGGGCGCGCCGATCAGCGCGATGAAGCCGCAGCGCGTGTCGCTCTCAGCCATTTTCCGCCGAGACACCGACGCGGTTGAGCATTTCGGCGGCGGCGGCCTGCTCGGCGGCGCGCTTGGAAGAGCCGAGCCCTTCCGCCGGCGGCCGGTCGGGCAGCGTCACCGCGACGCGAAATTCCGGATCGTGGTGCGGGCCGGTGCGCGCGAGTTCGCGATAGGCCGGCGTCGGCAGCCCGCGCGCCTGCGCCCATTCCTGCAGCATGGTCTTGGGGTCGCGCAGCGGCCGCAACGGCTTGAGCATGCGCTCTTTCCAGAATTTCTCGACCAGCGCGTCCGCAGCTTCATAGCCGCCGTCGATGAAAACGGCGCCGACCAGAGCCTCGCAGGCATCCGCCAGGATGGTCGGCCGCAGCCGTCCGCCCGCTTGCGATTCCGAACTGCCAAGCTTGAGCGCGGGCCCCAGATCCATGGCGCGTCCGACCTCGGCGCAAGTTTCCTTGCGCACCAAGTCGGCCAACCGGCGCGATAGCTCGCCTTCATTCGCCTTGGGAAAGGCGCGATAGAGCATATCCGAGATGACGAGCCCGAGCACGTGATCGCCGAGGAATTCGAGCCGCTGATAGCTCGCGCCGCGATTGTGCGGCCCGCCGGACAAGGCGGAAATATGCGTGAGCGCGCGCTCGAACAGTGCCTTGTCGGCGAACCTGTAGCCGATGCGATCTTCGAGAGCGTTTCTATCCTTAGCCTTGCGGCTCATCTGATAATCGTGAACAGGCGGTTCCAGCGCACCGAGACGGGCCAGCGCCAGAATTCCCAGGCGTGCTCGCCCTCATAGACCGAGAAAAAGATGATTTGCGCTTTGCCTATAATGTTCTCGAACGGCACCATGCCGACCGGCTGGGCAAAGCGGCTGTCGGTCGAATTATCGCGGTTGTCGCCCATCATGAAATAATGGCCCGGCGGCACGGTGTAGACCTGCGTGTTGTCGGCGAAACCGTTGTCCACCAGATCGAGTGTGTAAAAGCTCTTGCCGTTCGGCAGCGTCTCTTTCCAGCGTTTGACCGGCGCTTCGATGACGCCTTCCTCGTCGTCGACGAAGGGGAGCGCCGGCTCGCGTTCGACCGCCACGCCATTGATGTAGACTTGACCATCCTTCACCTGGATATGGTCGCCCGGCAGCCCGATGATCCGCTTGATGTAGTCGGTATTCGGTTCGCCTGGCGGCCGGAATACCACCACGTCGCCGCGCTGCGGCAGCCAGTCGCTCGGCATCCTTCCGGAAAACAGCGCCGGCGAAAACGGCAGCGAAAAGTGACTGTAGCCGTAGCTGTATTTCGATACGAACAGATAATCGCCGACCAGCAGCGTCGCCTTCATCGAGCCGGAAGGAATATTGAACGGCTGAAACAGGAAGGTCCGGATCACCAATGCAATGATCAGCGCATTGACGACAACGCGGACGGTTTCGGCAACGCCGCCTTCTTTCCGTTTTGTTCCGGATGTCACGCTCATTGGCCTCTCGTCCCGCCGCGCGCCCCGCGACCTTGTAGCGGCTGGAACCGCCAGGCGCAATCGCGGCAGGTTTTCCGTAACTATCTGGGGGAATTAGTTTTCCGGTTTGTTTGCGGAACTGGCTGCCGCCGGCAGCGCGGAAATGACCACGATCGCCTGCGCCATTGGGCCTTCGTCCGTCAGCGACACGTCGATCTTGGCCTCACAACCGGCCGGTGTAATCGCCTGGAGCCGCTTGAGCGCGCCGCCCGTCAGCCGCATGGTCGGGGCTCCCGAGCTTAAATTGACCACGCCCATGTCGCGCCAGAACACGCCGGCGCGCAAGCCTGTGCCGAGCGCCTTGGCACAAGCCTCCTTGGCGGCAAAGCGCTTGGCATAGGTCTCGACCCGATTAGCGCGCCGCTCGGCCTTGGCGCGCTCGGCCGAAGTGAAGATGCGGCCTAAGAAACGCTCGCCGTGACGCTCGATTGTCTGCGCGATGCGCCGCACATCGACGATGTCGGAGCCGAGCCCAATGATCATAACTATTTATTCCTCGCGCATGATCTTATCCGAAAACCGGTGCCCATTTTTTGGGATCATGCGCTTGCTTTCGCCCGTGCGCGCCCGCGCTCCATCGCCGCCCGCATGAATTTGACGGTTTCGGCCAGGCCTTCATACACCGACTCGCCGATCAGGAAGTGCCCAATATTGAGTTCGACGACCTGTGGTAGTTCGGCGATCGTTTCCGCGCTGGCGTAATCGAGCCCATGCCCGGCATGTACCTCTAGCCCGAGGCTGCGCGCCAGCACCGCGCCCGCACGCAGGAGCTGCCACTCGGCGTCCGCCTCAGCGGCGCGCTCTTCGGCGAGCGCGTCACACCAGGAGCCGGTATGCAGCTCGACCACCGGCGCACCAAGTTCGACCGCGGCCTCGATCTGCGTCGGCGCCGCACCGATGAACAATGCGACGTGGATGCCGGCATGCTTGAGTTCATGCACCACCGGCGCGAGCTGCGCGCGCTGGCGAGCGGCATCGAGCCCGCCTTCCGTGGTGCGTTCGGTGCGCTTCTCCGGCACCAAACAAACGGCGTGCGGCCGCGTCTTGAGTGCGATGCCGAGCATTTCCTCCGTGGCCGCCATCTCGAAATTGAGCGGGGCCTCGATCTCCGACTTCAGGCGCGCGATGTCGTCATCGCGGATGTGGCGGCGGTCTTCGCGCAGATGCGCGGTAATGCCGTCGGCACCGGCCGTGACCGCAAGCTTGGCGGCGCGCACCGGATCGGGATGGCGGCCGCCGCGCGCATTGCGGATGGTAGCGACGTGATCGACGTTAACGCCGAGACGAAGAGGCGGAACAGACATCTATTCATTCACCCGTTCCGCCTTTGACACCACCGCCTTGGCGCGCAATTGCGAAATGATGGCGTTGAGGTGCTTGAGGTCGTAGACCTCGAGATCGATCTGTACGTCGGTGAAATCGGGCGCGCGGCGGGTCATGCGGATGTTGTCGATATTGCCGTCATGCTCGGCGATCACTTGCGCGATCTGCGCGAGCGAGCCGGGCTCGTTCACTGACTGCACGTCGATACGCGCGGGAAATCGGCGCGGCGTATTTTCCTCGGCGTCCCAGCGCACGTCGAGCCAACGCTCGGGCTTGTCCTCGAATTCCGACAGCGACGGCGACTGGATCGGGTAGATCGTGATCCCCTCCCCCGGCGTGATAATGCCGACGATGCGGTCGCCCGGCACCGCGCCGCCATTGGGCGCAAAGCGCACCGGCAGGTCGCCGTTGATGCCGCGGATCGGAATTGCCGAGCCGTCGCTTTCCGGCACCTTGAACTTGACCGAGGTGAGCTTCTTTAAACCGAACCAGCCGCTTTCCGACTTCGGCTTGACCGCCATCGCAGCGGCGCGCTCCTCCTTGTAGTCGGGATACATGGCGCGGGCAACGTCGGAGGCTTTCAATTCGCTGCGTCCGACCGCCGCCATCACATCCTCGATCGAAGCGCGCGCAAGGCGCGGCAGCGCGCCGACGAGCTTCTCATCGGAATAGGCGATCTTGGCGCGCTGGAATAGCCGCTCGACAATGCGCCGGCCGAGCCCGGCATATTGCTCCCGCACCGCTACCCGCGTGGCGCGCCGGATGGCCGCGCGCGCCTTGCCGGTAACCACAATCGATTCCCAGGCGGCCGGCGGGGACTGTTGCGCTTTCGAGGTGATGATCTCAACCTCGTCGCCGTTACCAAGCTCAGAGGTCAGCGGCGAGATCTGGCCATTGATCTTGCAGCCGACCGTGGCGTTGCCGATATCGGTGTGGACCGCATAGGCAAAATCGATTGCCGTGGCCTTGCGCGGCAGCGCGATCAGTTTGCCCTTAGGCGTGAAGCAGAACACCTGGTCGTGGAAAAGCTCGAGCTTGGTGTGCTCGAGGAATTCCTCCGGGTTGGAGCCTTCAGCCAACAGTTCGATGGTCCGCCGCAGCCAGGCATAGGCGCTCGATTCGCGCGACAGCACTTCGGTGGGTGAGCCGATATTGTCCTTGTAGAGCGCATGCGCGGCGATGCCGTATTCGGCGATTTCGTGCATTTCAGTGGTGCGAATCTGCAGCTCGACGCGCTGTTGGCCGGGGCCGATCACGGTGGTGTGGATCGAGCGGTAGTCGTTGGCCTTGGGCGTCGAGATATAATCCTTGAACCGCGTCGGCACCATCGGCCAACTGGTGTGCACGATGCCGAGCGCCTGGTAGCAATCGGCCACCGTCTTGACGATCACACGGAAGCCGAAAATGTCGGACAACTGCTCGAAGCCGATCGATTTGCGCTCCATCTTGCGCCAGATCGAATAGGTGCGCTTGCGCCGGCCCGCCACGCGCGCCTTGATGCCGCGATCGGCGAGCTTCTTGGTGAGCTGCTGTTCGATTTCCGTGATCAGTTGCTTGTGCCGCTCGGCCAAGGCATCGAGCCGCCCGTAAACGACCTGGTAACCATCGGGATTGAGCTCGCGGAACGCCAGGTCTTCAAGTTCCTCGCGCATCTCATGCATGCCCATGCGGCCGGCAAGCGGCGCGTAGATTTCCAATGTTTCCTCCGCGGCGCGGCGCCGCGCCTCGACCGGCATGTAGTCGAGCGTGCGCATGTTGTGCAGCCGATCGGCAAGCTTCACCAGCAGCACGCGCACGTCCTCGGCGATCGCCAGCAAGAGCTTGCGCAGATTTTCCGCCTGCTTGGCTTCTTTGGTGACCAAGTCGAGTTTTTTCAGCTTGGTGAGGCCTTCCACCAGAGTGCCGATGTCGCGGCCGAACAGACTGTCGATCTCGGCGCGGGTAGTCTCTGTATCCTCGATGGTATCGTGCAGCAGCGCCGCAGCGATGGTGGCGTCGTCGAGTTTCAAGTCGGTGAGGATGGCCGCCACCTCGATCGGGTGCGAGAAATAAGGGTCGCCCGATGCGCGGCGCTGCTCGCCATGCGCCTTCATGGCGTAGACATAGGCGCGGTTGAGCATTGCCTCGTTAGTGTCGGGATTGTAGCGGCGTACGCGCTCGATCAGGTCGTATTGCCGCATCATCGGCTTGCGCGATTGTGCGGCCTTTTCAATTTGTTGCGATGGATTGATAAAGTTCGGCGGCAGCGGCGCCCGGGTCGGGGACTGCTTCTGCATACGGGGAAGATCAGACGGCCGCGCCATAAAGATAAGATATCACGTCCACGCCATACAGCCGCAAGGGTAAGCCTGAGGATTTGGTTGCCGAAATGGCGACGGCCCGGCATTTTGGCCGGGCCGTTACGGAAAATTTACGCCGCTTGATGTTCGGATGGCGAATTACTCGGTATCGTCTTCCGGCTGTTCTTCCGGCGGCGTCAGGCCTTCCAGGCCCTTGAGCAACTCTTCTTCGGTCATCCGATCGGGGACGACCTCGGTGTCGTCGGAATCGACGCCCGAGCTTGCGCCGATCAGCGGCACTTCCGGCTCGGGCTCGTCGACCTCGACATATTTCTGCAGGCTGTGAATGAGGTCTTCCTTCAAATCGCCGGGCGAAACCGTGGTTTCCGCGATTTCGCGCAAGGCCACGACCGGATTTTTGTCGTTGTCGCGGTCGACGGTAATCTGCGACCCGGACGAGATCATGCGCGCCCGATGGCTCGCCAGCAGCACGAGATCGAAACGGTTTTCAACTTTATCGATGCAGTCTTCAACGGTGACACGGGCCATCGGCTCGCCACTCCTTGGTTTGGAACTTGTCCTGAAAAACGAGTATGAGCTATCCCCTGGAGATCGAAAGTTCAAGTATTTTTGTCTTGGTTTGGCCAAAAGCCTCTGTTAGGCAAATACTTGGGAACCGCGGTTCGGCATCGCCTATTGGATTTCGCGAATGAGCCGAGCCACGGGGGTGTTCTCGATTTTGAGCGAGGGCGCCTTCTTTCGTCCCCTAAACGCCGAGCTGCCGCCGCACTTCGCGCCCCTTATGCGCGTCGTTCGATCATCGGGTCGGACTCAAAGAGATTAGATAAACCGTTCACTCAAACCCATAGAGAAACAGCATGACTGTTCCCGGTGAAAAGATCGCTCTTTTTATTGACGGCGCCAATCTGTACGCCACCGCCAAATCCCTCGGTTTCGACATCGACTACAAGCGGCTGCTGCGCGAGTTCCAATCGCGCGGCTACCTGCTGCGCGCTTTTTATTACACCGCCGTGGTCGAAGATCAGGAATACTCCTCGATCCGTCCGCTGATCGACTGGCTCGACTACAACGGCTACAGCGTCGTCACCAAGGCAACCAAAGAGTTTGTCGACCAGACCGGCCGGCGCAAGGTCAAGGGCAACATGGACATCGAGCTCGCCGTCGATGCCATGGAGATCGCGCACACCATCGATCACATGGTGTTGTTCTCCGGCGACGGCGACTTCCGCTCGCTGGTGGAAGCCGTGCAGCGCAAGGGCGTGCGGGTGACCGTCGTTTCCACCATCTCGACCCAGCCGCCGATGGTGGCCGACGAGTTGCGCCGACAGGCGGATATTTTCGTCGACATCGTCACGCTGCAGAGCAAGATCGGTCGCGATCCGGCCGAGCGCGCCGCCCGTGAGGCGCGCGCGGCGGCGCAATCCGACCGCGAGCAGCAGCACACGCCGCAGTTCCTGCAACGCCCGGCCGCACCACAACGCGTGGGCGCCGGTGCCGAGCTTGGTGACGACGACGAAGAGTCGTTCGAATAAGCCTATGGCGGAAGGAGGGGGCAAGCCGGGGCGCAACTGCCCGCGCTGCCCGCGGCTTGTGGCCTATCGCAAGAGCTGGCGCGCCAAGGAGCCGACCTGGTTCAACGCGCCGGTGCCTTGCTTTGGCCCGATCGACGCGCGTCTCCTGATTGTAGGGCTTGCTCCCGGCCTGCAAGGCGCCAATCGCACCGGTCGCCCCTTCACCGGGGATTACGCCGGGGTGCTGCTCTACGAGACGCTTGCACGCTACGGCTTCGCGCGCGGTCATTACGCCGCTCACCCCGACGACGGATTGCAGCTGATCGATTGCCGCATCACCAATGCGGTGCGGTGCGCGCCGCCCGAGAACAAACCGACGCCCGCCGAGATCGCGACCTGCCGGGAATTTCTGAAAGCCACGATTGCCGAAATGCCGAAGCTGCGCGCCTTGCTCGCGCTCGGACGTATCGCCCATGACAGCGCGCTGGCCGCGCTGGGGACGAAGAAATCAGCGGCGCCCTTCAAGCATGGCGGCAGCCACGCGCTCGGCAAGCTCACGCTGTTTTCGAGCTATCACTGCTCGCGCTACAATACGAATACCGGCGTGCTGACGCCGGAAATGTTTCGCGGGGTATTTGCGGCGGTGCGTGCGGAACTTGACGCCCCTCAATCCGGAGGGATTGTCCACGCCACCGGCTAAAGCGTGTCACAGACGGCGTGAAGCGGGCGCAGCCGTGCTTAGGTATTTTCCCGGAGGCCAGCGCTTGACCTGGATCAAGGTGGCTCGGCGGCGATGAGGGAATTTTGATGGGAAAGGTCAAATAGAGCTGCCGCCATGAACTTCTCAATTGCCACCGCCGATCGCGCCACTCATCTGAAAATCGTCGTCGTCGCCTTGATCTGGGCGATCTTGGTGACCGCGACCGTCATAGCGATTCGATAAACGCGCAGTGCCAGTGCAGAGGTGCGAACCATGGATCCGAAACTGATGCTATTCTTCCTGCTGATTGGCGCGATCGTCAGCTTTTCCCATCTCAATGATGGGATGCTGGCGCGCGTCAGGCGGCCGCTGCGATGCCTGGTTCGGCGGGAATACGTGAAGCGTAAGCGCTAAGCTTGCAGGGCTTCTTGGCCGATCTTCAGTGCCTGACCGCCCGTTCGCCTGCTCGCGCGAACAGCTCTGAGATTCGCTTACGCGCATAGAACATGCGGGTCTTCACCGTGCTCGGCGGCACCCCGACAATCACGGCTGCCTCCTCCACCGATTTCTCGTGATAATAGACGAGGTCGATGATTTCGCGGTGCTCAGCGGACAGTTGCTGCAGGCACTTTTGCAGCTGGATGCTGGTGTCCCTCTTCTCCAATGTTTGCTGCGCGTCATCCGCCGGATCGACCATGCCTTCGGCAAAATCTTGGTCGAGCTGCTCGTCCTGGCGCTGGCGCACGAGGCTGATCGCCTTGTAGCGCGCGATGGCGAGGATCCAGGTCGACACTTGGCTGCGGCCCTCGAAGCGGCCGGCCTGCCGCCATACGTCGAAGAAAACCTCACTGACGATATCCTCAGCCTTGAATTCGTCGCCGACCAGCCGCAGCACGAAGCGGTAAACCCGCACGTGATGGCGTCCATAGAGCGTCCGCATGGCCAGCCGGTCGCGGGCCGCGATCTTGCCCAATAGGTCCCGATCCGAGCTCTCCTTGGCGGCGAAATGGGGCCAGACCACAGCCGTTTGCGGGAGAATTTTTGCGTTTTGCATTGTTGCGTCCCCTGGACCTTTTTCTGCGCAGCCCGCCAGCGGGCCGCTGTCAGGGGTTCACTAACAGCGTGGCCGATCATTCGATGTGACAGGGGTCACGTTTCGTTCGTTTTCCCGAAGACGCGTATTTCCGGCCCAAAACGACAGTATAGCGGCGCTTAGAACAGGCCGATCAGGCGCGGCGGCTCTGAATCCAGGCCGCTACCTCGGCGGCATTCTGGTCGGGCGGAAACACCGGATAGAACACCTTGCTGATCACGCCATCGTCCACGATCAGCGCCATGCGTTTCAACAGCGTCATGCCGTCGACGCTGAAAGTCGGCAAATTGAGCGCGCGCGCGAAGGCAAGCTGCTCATCCGACAGGATCGGGAACGGCAAATGCAGGCGCGTTGCCGCCTCCTGCTGATAGACCCTATCCTGGGTCGACAGCCCGAAAACCTGCGCCACGCCGAGCTCCTTGAGATCGCCAAAATGGTCGCGGAAGCCGCAGGACTGCGGCGTGCAGCCGCGCGCGCCGGGGATGTCGTCCCAGCCGGTCGGCAGCGCCTGCCCCGGCACGCCGGTGCGTGGATAAATGTAGACTACGGTGCGGCCTCTTAGTTTCGCCAGATTGACCGGCAGCCCGGAAGTCGCCGGCAGCGCCAGATCGGGCAGCTTCATCCCGGCAAGGTGGCGGGCCGCGCCGTCATCCTGGGGGATTGGGATATCCGGCGGGAGAAATTGCGGATTATGCGTACCAGGCGCTTCAGCCATCGTCCCCTCTCCGTCGCCCGTTCTACTCAGATCACTTCGGACATCTATACCGTGACGCCGCCGGTGGCGAAGTTCGCCAGATCATCGACTGTCGCCTTGCCTTCGGGCAAGCCCATCACGCTCTTCGAACGCGTCGGCGCTTTTGGGATGGCCATACAACACAGTCAGCTTCACCATCGCTTGCTCACGGCTCTTTGGTGGCGGCCGGCCGGCCGAGTCCTGTTTTTCGGCGCCCCTCCTTCTCTACGCGATTTTCCCGGCGTAGGACATGAATTCCATCAGCGAGCCGTCGGGATCGCGGAAATAGATCGACGTGCCCGGACCTTTGGCGCCGAAGCGCTGCAAGGGCCCGCGCTCGACCGCGATGCCATGCGCCTTTAAATGTGCAATCGCATCCACGATCGGTCCGTCCCATTCGAAACAGAGGTCGCTGTTGCCCGGCTGCACCGGAAGCCGCGCTACTTCCGCCGGCTTGACGCCGGGCCCGTGCACATTGAGCTGCTTGTCCCCGAAGCGGTAGGCAAAGCCGACCGGCCGCGTCACCAATTCGGCGCCCATCACCTCGCTGTAGAATTTGTTCGAGCGCTGCCAGTCGGAGACGTGGATGACGCAATGATCGAGCTTGGTCGGCACCGGCATGGCTTATTCCCGGTCATGTGGCAGGGGCACGATGCCAAATTCGCGGCCCACGCGCATGGCCGTCACCCGCCGCTCTTCGATCAGTTTGGCAAGGCGCGCCTTTAACACGCGGACGGTCTCGGCTGAGGCCGTCGCCGGTGAGCCGGAATTGAAAGGCGGCGCCGGGTCATATTCGATTTGCAGCTGAATTTCTCGCGCGACGCTTTCGCCTTCCAGCAGGGCGGCAAGGGTGAGCGCGAAATCGATGCCGGCGGCGACACCCGCGCCAGTGACGATATTGCCGTCTACCACCACGCGTTCGTGCACCGGCGTGGCACCCAGCAGGCCGAGATTGTCAATCGCCGCCCAGTGACAGGTGGCGCGGCGGCCCTTCAGCAGGCCGGCCGCGCCTAACACCAGCGAGCCGGTGCAGACCGAGGTGACGTATTGCGCGCTAGCAGCCTGCTTTTTCAAAAACGTGATCACGACGTGATCTTCCATCAGGTCCTGCTGCCCGGGACCGCCCGGCACCATGACGATGTCGAGCGGCGGACAGTCGGCCATCGTGACAGTGGGAATGATCTGCATGCCGCGATCGGTCCTCACCGGATCAAGCGTATGAGCGACCAAATGAACCTTACTATTCGGCAACCGCGCCAGCACCTCGTAGGGCCCGGTCATGTCGAGCTGAGTGAGGCGGGGAAAGATCAGCATGCCGATAAGGCGCACGGAAGACATGGTTAGCCTTTCTGCCGCAACAGCCGGCCGCGCTCACGCTCCCAGGAGCGCTTCTTCAGCGTTTCGCGCTTGTCGTGCAGCTTCTTGCCGCGCCCGAGTGCGATCTCGACCTTGGCGCGGCCTTTGTCGTTGAAATAAAGCTTGAGCGGCACAATTGTCATGCCCTCACGCTCGACCGCTCCGGCGAGGCGATTGATCTGCCGCTTGTGCAGCAACAGCTTGCGCGGGCGCTTAGGCGGATGATTGAAGCGGTGAGCCTGCAGGTATTCGGGAATATTGGAATTGATCAACCAGATCTCGCCGCCGCGCGCATCGGCATAGGATTCCGCGATATTGGCCTTGCCGGCGCGCAGCGATTTCACCTCGCTGCCAGTAAGCGCGATACCGGCTTCGAAACTCTCGCCCAGCTCGTAGTTGAAACGGGCCCTGCGATTGTCGGCGACCACCTTGAAGCGACGCTCAGCTTTGGCGGCCATGCAAGCATCCGCTTCAGCGCGCTTTGAGGATGTCGCGAATCTCGGTGAGCAATTCCTCCTGCTTCGACGGCGGAGCCGGTTTCGCCTCCTCCTTGCGCATCAAGCGGCCCATCCCGCGGATCACCAAAAACAGCACGAAGGCGATAATGACAAAGTTAATCGTAATAGTGATGAAATTACCGTAAGCTAATACAGCCCCTTGCTTTTTTGCCTCTGCAAGGCTGGCGGCAGTGACCTTGGCCGACAAGGGGAGAAAATAATTCGAGAAGTCGAGACCGCCGGTAATGGCGCCGACCACAGGCATGATGATGTCGCCGACCATCGAGTTCACGATGGCGCCGAAGGCGGCGCCGATGATCACGCCGATGGCGAGATCGACCACATTGCCGCGCAGGGCAAATTTCTTGAAATCTTCAAGCATGGCATCCCCCGACTTGATGGAACCTGAAAGCAGACGGCGGCTAATTGATCAGCCCGGCGTGCACCATTGCTTCGCGCACAGCGGCCTGTGCCTTTTCGCTCGCCGGCACCATGGGCAGCCGCACCGTGTTGGCGCATTTGCCGATCAGCGACATGGCGTATTTGATCGGCGCCGGGCTTGTCTCGATGAATAGGTTGATGTGCAGAGGAGCAAGCTTGTCCTGCAGGTTGAGTGCGGCCGCAAAATCTCCCTTCAGGCAAGCGCGCTGAAACTCGGCGCATAGCCGTGGCGCCACGTTCGAGGTAACCGAGATACAGCCGTGCCCGCCATGCGCCATGAAGCCGAGGGCAGTGATATCCTCGCCCGACATCTGGTTAAAATCCTCGCCCATGGCGGCGCGCTGCTGCGTCACCCGCGTCATATTGGCGGTGGCGTCCTTCACGCCGGAGATGTTCTTGAGCTCGTAGAGCCGCTTCATGGTGTCGACCGACATGTCGATGATCGATCGTCCCGGAATATTGTAGATGAGGATCGGGATGCCGATCGCGTCGTTGATCGCCTTGTAGTGCTGATAGAGGCCTTCCTGCGTCGGCTTGTTGTAATAGGGCGTGACAACGAGCACAGCGTCGGCGCCGGCCTTCTCGGCGTGCTGCGACAATTCGATCGCCTCGGCGGTCGAATTCGAGCCCGCTCCGGCGACCACCGGCACGCGGCCTTTGGCCTGGTCCACGCACCATTCCACAACCTGCTTGTGGTCGTCGTGCGAGAGCGTCGGGCTCTCACCCGTGGTGCCGACCGGCACCAGCCCATTGGTGCCCTCGGCAATTTGCCAATCCACAAGCTCGCGGAATGCTTTTTCGTCGAGCGAGCCGTTTTTGAACGGCGTGACCAGCGCAGTGAACGATCCTCGGAAGCGCGTCTTCGCGGTCATGGCACGACTTCTCCACAGCGGGGGCAGCTCATTGATATCGGGTCAGGGCTGGCGATGAAAGCCCTCCCATCGAATAGGCTCATGAATTGGCCTGATAATAGGGCCGTCTGCCCCTCTTTTGCCAGGCTTGCGGTTTACGCTGTTCGCCGGCTTGGGGTTTTCCATTAGCCCTCGATCAAGCATATTGGCCTAATAAGCGCTGGGCGAAGCCTTGATTCGACGCCGGAACGGGCAAGGGATTGCATGGACGGTTTGGGACGGAACCGGCTCTTGGTAGCCTTGGCGCTTGCGGCGGCTGGCCTACTGAGTGTGCCCGCCGCGGTTGCGGCCCTGAACAGGCTTCCGCCGCCGCGACCGGCCATCCTGGGTCGAGCGGCGGTCCCTTCCGGGCAGAATAATCCCCTTCCGCCGCGGCGCCCGGCCAGCCTCGGCCGGATGGCAGCCGGCCCCTCCGGCAAGAAATATCCCCTCCCGCCGCGGCGGCCGGCAAGCCTCGTCCGGACGATGCCTGCCCCCGCCCCACAATATCGCCTTGTCCCCCTGCCACCCGCGCGGCCGGCCACCCTGCCCCGGTTGGCAGCGACGAACCAGAATCGTGCGGTCTCGCTGCCGCAATTCGCTCCGCTGCCACAAAAACATCCGCGACTGTTTGCCGATCGGTTTCCCCAAGTGCCGATGCCCAAGAAGCGGACACGGCCGCTTTCCGGGCAGGCCCCTGACGAGCCGGCGGTGTCGGAAGTCTCGGCCTATGCGCAAGCCAGCGTGGCGACGCGGAGCCTGCTTTTCGACACCCACATTCCCTTCAATCCGATCCTGCACCCAGCCTCGCGTTCGTTCGCCGTCGGCCCGAACAGCAGCACCTCGGCCGCCGACATCGCCGCTGTCAAACAGGTGATCGAGTTCACCCGCAAGAACAAGGACGACGAAGCCCAGGCGGCCAAAATATCGATCAAGGATCAGGTCGCCCGGAAGCTGGCCGAATGGATCATCCTGCGCAGCGACAACACGGCGCCGAGCTTCCACCGTTATGCGGCCTTCGTGAACGCCAATCCGACCTGGCCGTATGCCGCCCTGTTCACCCGCCGCGCCGAGAACGCGTTGTGGAACGACAAAATCGGCAATGCCGAGGTGCTGGCCTTCTTCGCGAACCGGAAGCCGACCACGGCTAAGGGCCGCTTTATGTTGGCGCGCGCGCTCATGGCCAAAGGCGATCGCGCCGGCGCTGCCGGCCTCGTGCGCTATGCCTGGCGTAACGAGGATTTCTCCGCCGGGGTCGAAAGCGACGTGCTGGAAATGTTCGGCAGCATGCTGACGCGCCAGGATCACAAGGTGCGCATGGCCAAGCGCTTCTATCACGACGATGTCGAGGCCGGCATGCGCGAGGCGCATCGGCTGGGCGGCAATGAGGCGGCGATCGCCAACGCCTGGGCGGCGGTGATCCGGCGGGAGCGCAAAGCCAAGGTGCTGCTCGCCGCGGTGCCGGAAAGTGCCCGCCACGACGCCGGCTATATTTTCGCGCGCGTACGGTGGCTGCGCAGAGAAAACAAACTGGACGAGGCGGCAAGCCTCTTGCTGACTGCGCCGCGCGCTGCCGCAGAAGAGGTCGACACGAATAAGTGGTGGATCGAGCAGCGCATCCTGGTGCGCAAATTGCTCGACGATCGCCATTATCGGACCGCCTACCATGTTGCGCGCGACGCGCCGCTGCCGACCCACGATAACTACCGCGTCGACATGCATTTCACCGCCGGCTGGATCGCGCTGCGCTATCTGCACGATCCGAGGACCGCAGCCGCCCATTTCGCCAAGATCCCGGAGGGCACCACCAATCCTTACGCGCTCGCCCGCTTCGGCTATTGGCAGGGCCGCGCGGCGGACGCTTTGGGCCAGCACGAGCAGGCGAAAGCCCTTTACGAGTCGGCGTCCAAATATGCCGACACCTATTACGGGCAGCTCGCGCGCGCGCGTCTTGGGCTGCCCGATCTCGGTCTGCGCGGGCGACCGGAATTCACGCCGCACGAACGCGCCACCCTCAATAGCCTCGAGCTCGTACGCGCGATAAAGATCCTCTATGCGCTCGATGAGCGCGAGATGCTCCCCTCAATCTATGCTTCGCTCGGCGAAGCCGGTACCGACGTCGCCGGCCTGCAGATGCTGGGCGAGATCGCTGCCGAGCATAACGACTGTCGCTCGATGTTGCTGCTCGGCAAGGAAGCCTATGGGCGCGGACTGCCGCTCGGCTATTACGCCTATCCGACTTTTGGTCTGCCTCTTTACAAGCCGGTTGCCCCGCCGATCGGACGGGTGGTCGCCTATTCGATCGCCCGCCAGGAAAGCGCCTTCAATCAGAAAGACGTGTCGAGCGCCCATGCCATGGGCCTGATGCAGGTAACGCCGGAAGCCGGCCTCGACACCGCCAAGCGCTACAAGGTGCACTATGACCGCGGTCGTCTGCTCAGCGATCCAGTCTACAACATGCAGATGGGCGCGGCCGAACTGTCCAATTTGTTCGAGGGCTATCGCGGCTCCTACATTCTGACCTTCGCCGGCTACAACGCCGGGCGCGGCCGCGTGCAGGAGTGGATTCGCGCTTTCGGCGATCCGCGCAAACCGAACGTCGATCCGGTCGATTGGGTGGAGCGCATCCCGATTTCCGAGACGCGCAATTACGTGCAGCGAATCATGGAGAACATGCAGGTCTACCGCTCGCGCTTCGGCGGCGGCAATAAGCTGCTGATCGAAGCCGATATGCAGCGCGGGGCCGCCAACTAGCCTCTAACCTTGCTACGCGCACGTATTGTGGCCTGCAGTGGTATGCACGGTTTCACTTCCACCTTCATTTCCGCGCCTGATGGCCTGCGCCTCCATGCGCGCTGCTGCGGTCGGCGTAGCGCGCCCGCTTTGCCCCTGGTCTGCCTGCCAGGACTGACCCGCACGGCGGCGGATTTCGACGCGCTGGCGGCGGCGCTGGCCAACGATCCCAATCATCCGCGGGCGGTGATCGCTGTCGACTACCGCGGCCGTGGCGAGTCCGGCTACGATCGAGATCCGTCCAATTACAGCCTGCAAGTCGAGCTCAACGACGTGCTCGCCGTCGGCGCCGCGCTCGATGTCGTGCCCGCGGTTTTTATCGGTACCTCGCGCGGCGGCATTCTTGCCATGCTGCTCGGCGCGATCCGGCCGACCGCGCTTGCCGGCGTCGTGCTCAACGATATCGGTCCGCTGATCGAGCCGAAGGGGCTGATGCGCATCAAAGGCTATGTCGGCAAGTTGCCGCAGCCGAGAAATTTCCAGGAAGCTGCCGATCTCCTGCGGCGGCTGTTCGACGCGCAATTTCCAAAACTCGGTCCCGACGATTGGCTTGCCAATGCCCGCCGCAGCTTCAAGCAAGAAAACGGCGTCCTGGTGCCGACTTATGACGTCAAGCTCGCTAAGACTTTGGACGGAGTCGATTTCGAGCGGCCATTGCCGCCGCTGTGGAGGGAATTCGATGCGCTCGCACACATCCCGCTGATGGTCATCCGCGGCGCCAATTCCGACCTGTTGTCGATGAGCACGGTGGAGGCCATGCGCGCCCGGCGCGCCGGCATGGAGTTCCTCGAGGTGCCCGACCAAGGCCACGCGCCATTGCTGGCCGAGACCGCTGTGATAGCGCGCGTAAGGGAATTTGCCGAACGTTGCGATGCCGCGCACGCAGCGTAACCATGCAATCCAGAGGCGACACCTTTCGGCCGCCACGACCCACAAAAGAAAACCCCCGGCGAGGAGGCGCCGGGGGTCGCTGTCGTTCAAACCGTCACGCGGTCAGGGATAGAAGTCGCGATGGACGCGGAAGCGGATCGCAACGTTGTCCTCGTCCTTCGTGCGCAACAGGCCGCCCGGATAGGTGTTGGGAACGCCACTGCCGAACCCTGCGGCGACGATAGGTGGCACAAACGGCGTGCCAGAGTTCGCGCTTTGCAGCCGCTGATACAGCACGTCGACGCCGACATAGAGGTCCGACGTCAGGTTCCACTGCGTCCGGCTGCCGATCCACCACGTGCTCCAGTCGTTGTCGCAGGCCGGGATCACGGCGTTTTTTATGGCCGGAGCAAGCGTGCCGAAGATCGTGCCGGCCGGAACCGAGCCGAGAAGCTCGCTCAGGCATATCATCGAGTTGGCAAGATCGTCGTAGTTCACCTGCGCATAGCCGCCATAGAGCGAGGTCCGCCACTGCTTGTTCCAGAAGTGCTCGTAGGCCGCGTTCACGCTCCACGCCGTGGTCAGCTCGACCGAGGTCGTGTTGGCCAACACCGGGGTGCCGCCATAGACGCCGTCGGACAGAACGCCATACCCCGCATTGCCGTCCCGGCGGATGGCGAAATCATTGCCCGCACCCGGCGGCGAGGTGAACAGATAGCCCAGCGCACCTTGGGTGTAGTTGACTTCGGCCTGGAAGTAGTCGCCGGGCCCGATCATCGGAGCCAACAGCTTGATGCCGGCGCCGACCACGAAGCCCCACTCGGTGTTGGGTCCGTTGGGGTTTTCACCCAACTGGGCCGCGTTGTCGTCGTAGTATTGCGGATTGACCTCGTGCAACGCGGCCATCACCTGCGCGGAACCCCAAGCCTGGTCGACCCGCAAATTGCCGACGATATCCGGCACGTTGAAGCCGCCATAGGCACCAGGGCCGCCAGCGCCGGTCGTGATCGTGCCGCTCGATGTGATCATGTCGAGGCCGGCCGTGCCGTTGCTATACGTGCTCGCGGGGGGGAAGAAGCTTTCGTCGCCGAGGATCTGGGTCAGGCGGCGCATTTCCGCCGAGATCGTGGCCGAGAAGCCGTTGCCGAACTGCGCCGTATAGGCCGCCACCTTCCAGCCTGGATCGCCGGTGTCTTCCGACGGGTAGTAGCCGAAATAGGCGGTCGCCGGCACGCTGTAGAAGTCATAGAACGACTGCGACAGACCGAAGGTGAAGCCGGCAAACTGGATGAAGGCGCGGTTGCCGTTGAAGCCGTTGGCGCCGCCGACGCCGTTGTCGTTGTCGTTGATGCCGAGCGCGATGTAGCTGCGGATCGTGCCGTATTCGGACTGGTTGCGGGCATCGGCCGTGATGTAGCCGCGGCTGCGCCAGCTGTCGTTATTGGTCAACCGGTTGTTCGAGTCAGCCCGGAAGGGGCCGCTCGACAGGCTGCCGTTGCCGAATATCGCGTATTCGGCGCGGATCCAGCCGCCGATTTTCAAGCACATATCGGTGCCCGGAATGTAGTAGAACCCTACGCCATACAGACTGCAAATCTTCACGTACTGGACCGGTTTGGCCTTAACGGGAAGAATATCGGCGGCCTGCGCCCCAGCGACCGCAACGAGACCCGCCGCAGAGCCAAGGAGAAGGCTTTTCACCATCTTCATATTGAACCTCCAACCGTTGTTTATCACGAGAGGGTTCCGTATCCGCCAAGTGCGACAGGCACCGATGGAACTTCCCCTTGCTCCCCGCTCTACCAAGGCGACGACTCTTCCCAAGCGATCAGCCAACTTCAACAGTTAATTGGCCTTACTACTCGGTGCGATCCGTCAACCCGGAAAGCGCGACACGGGGATGCCCCCCTCCGTCGCATTGCCAGATTAACGAATGAACCCTTAGGCGCAATGAATAAGCGCCATTCCCACAGACTAATTCGACGCTTTTCGATCGACTGTTGCGCAAAAAACACGCATTGCGAACCGGCCCCTGGAGCCGAGTTTGGTTAGGCACAGCGTGCACTGGTAATGCTATATTCATATGATCTTTCAATGCCCTAATAGCAGTCAATGACTGTCAATTCGGCGGCCGCGACTTTGCTTCAGGGGCTTTCCTGCGACAGCATTCATTCGGCGAAAGACCCGATGATACCGCGTTTTTTTCAAATTCCAGGGCGGCGTCCGCCCATTTTGCAGGCAAATTGCGCCGATTCAGGCCCATAACCCGGCGTTGCTGCCTAGCGGCTGGCCGCGGTTTGCTTCAGCCAAAAGCCGAATCGCCTTTCCTTATTCATTTCTCGCGACACGTAGAAATTGCATTGGCGGCCTGAAGCGGGCGGGCAGGCCGATTAAATTCCTGCCGAGCGAGCCAGCGCGCTTTTGGACGCTGAGTTTGGCAGCTACGAATATGAAATTTGATTGATTCGTTAAAAATGGCGGATCCGCGCCACGCCAGTTTGGCGGAGACGGAGGGATTCGAACCCTCGATACGCCTTTAGAGCGTATAACGGTTTAGCAAACCGCCGCCTTCAGCCACTCGGCCACGTCTCCATTTCACGCCGATATGCCCGAGCGCCGTGGCATTGGCAAGGCAACGAATCGCAAGCGCGGGAACCACGGCCTAGAATGCGATTGAAACCAAAACGAGACTGTGGCCATTGGCCGCGGGTCGCTCGCAGCGTGCAATCGGCCGCAATGGATGACATGGATGAATCGAAAGCAACGCCGCGCAGCGTTCAAACTTGCGCCGGGCAAGACCGGCGCACATTCTGATGGCGAATCTGTAAGCCAATTATTCGTCGAAGCCTCTCGTCTGCATCAGCAGAACAAATTCGCCGATGCGGCGCGCGCCTACAAGCGGCTGTTGGCGCTCAAGCCGGATCACGCCGAGGCCTGTAACAATCTCGGCCGCGTCCTGCACGCGCAGGGTAAGTCGAGAGAGGCTTCCGCCTACTTTGCGCACGCGCTCGCGCTAATGCCGCAGCTGCTCGACCAGTTCAACGAGGTCTGCGCGACGCTGGGCGTGTTGTTGCGTCCGCTTGCCGAAGCGATGCGACGGGCGAATGGCGCATGGCCGCAACGCTTGCCGCTCGATCAATTGCTCGGCAATGCCGGACTCGCCGCGATCGCCGACGACCCGCTGCTGCTCTGCGTTCTAAGGTCGACGCCGGTGCGCGACGTCGCGCTCGAGCGCGCGTTGACGTCGCTGCGGCGCGCATTGTTGGAAACGAGTCTTGCCGGCAAGCCGCGCGACGATGCCGTGTTGGAATTCTGCGGCGCGCTGGCGCAGCAATGCTTCATCAACGAATACGTCTTCGCCGCGACGCCGGCAGAGGATGCACAGGTCGAACGGCTGTTAAACGCGCTCGCCAATGCATTGGCTACAGGCGACGAAGTTGCGCCAAGTCAGCCGACGGCGCTGGCGATGTATCGACCTTTGAACGCCCTGCCCTTTGCGCCCGCGCTGCTCGCGCGCCAATGGCCGCGACCTGTCGACGATCTGCTCACCCAGCAAGTGCGCGAGGCGGAAGAGGAGCGGCAATTGCGGGGTTCGATCGCACGCCTGACGCCGATTGAGGACGATGTCTCGCGGCGCGTCCGCCGGCAATACGAGGAAAATCCTTATCCGCGTTGGGTTTATGCCGCGACCGCGCAAGAGGCGATATCCATCGACGAGCATGTGCGCCGCCAGTTTCCTGCGGCTCGCTATCACCCCCTCGGTAAGAGCGAACTCGACATTCTGGTCGCGGGCTGCGGCACCGGCCGCCATCCGATTGAAGTGGCGCGCACCTACAAAAATGCGAATGTGCTTGCGGTCGATCTCAGCCTCACCAGCCTCTGCTACGCCAAGCGCAAAACGCCGCCCGAGATCGTCGGCCGCATCGAGTATGCGCAGGCCGACATTCTCAAGCTCGCCTCGATCGGGCGAACATTCGACGTGGTCGATTCGAGCGGCGTGCTGCATCACCTCGCCGAGCCGCTCGGCGCCTGGCGCGACTTGCTCACGCTGGTCCGGCCAAATGGGCTCATGCATCTGGGTCTTTACAGCGAGATAGCCCGTCGCGACGTGGTCAAGGCACGCGCCTTTATCGCCGAGCACAAATATCAGCCGACCCCCGACGACATTCGCCGTTGCCGGCAGGATCTGCTGAATTCTCCCTTGAAGACCATCGCCAGAGCAGCCGATTTCTTCAGCGTCAGCGAATGCCGCGATCTCTTGTTCCATGTTCAGGAACGGCGCCTAAGCATCCCGGCAATCAAAGCGTTCATCGTCGAACAGAGACTGAATTTTATCGGCTTTGAATTCAGCCCGCAGACGCTCGCACAATATGGCGCTTTATTCGCTCAATCTGGATGGTCGCTGACCGACCTCGACCGCTGGCATGCCCTGGAAATGCAGTACCCCGACACCTTCTCGGCGATGTACCAGTTTTGGGTGCAGAAGTAGTAGTCGCCGCGCGCGAAACTAGATTTAATAGCCGGACAGCGAACTAATCGCGTCCAGCGGGGGTTATCGAAAAAGGCACAGCCCATTGAACCGGAGGCTTGCTCAAACCGACCAAGGAATGGTCGCGAAAGCCGAATAACTCTTGGATCAGCATCCATGCGAAAAATAGCACCAGCGTTTTTTGTCCTTGCCACTTTCGCGTCCGGCATCGGCACGCCAGCGCACGCAGCGATCGAATATCCTTGGTGCGCTCAATATGGACGCGATGACGGCCGCAATTGCGGCTTCTCCACCTACGAGCAATGCATGGCGACGGTGTCGGGCACAGGCGGATTTTGCGAGCGAAATTCGTTCTATACCGGACCGGCCGAGCAACCGGCCAGGCGCCCGCATAAGCGGCGGCACTACGATTGAGCGCTCAGAACTCATTTGCGCCGGCTAGGCCGGCGCATGAGGGAGAGAGGCATGCAAAGTTTGCGCTTATGGCTTCTGGCGGTGGCCACGCTGGCGGCCACTGTTTTTACGCCGGCCGCCAGTTCCGCCATAGAATATCCGTGGTGCGCACAATATGGCGGCAATTTTGGCGGCGAAAATTGCGGTTTCACGACTTATCAGCAATGCATGGCGACGGTCAGCGGGATTGGCGGCTTCTGCGTCCGTAATCCATTCTATGAGGAGCCGGGCCCGCGCAGCGTCCCCAAGTATCGGCGTCGCTAGAACATTGACGGCGCTTCGCGCGTCGGCGCAGATGGCGGCTAGCGCGCCGAGCGGTGCGCGCGCCACGCATGCGAACGCCCTTGCCCTCACCTCGTTTCAATCTTGCGCTTACCTTCCAAGAGGCGCTCGCCTTGCACCGGAAGGGCCGTCTGCGCGAGGCGGAAAAGCTTTATGCCCGCGTGCTCAAGGCTGAGCCCGGGAATTTCGATGCGTTGCATCTACTCGGCTCGCTCAAGGCGCAATCCGGCCAGATGGGCGAAGCCTTGCGGCTGATCACGGCCGCGCTGAAGGTCAACCCGCGCGCTTCCGATGCACTGGTCAATCTCGCCAATGTGCTGCACTCGCTCAAGCGTGACGGCGAGGCGCTCGACTGTCTCGACAAGGCCTTGGCGATCAATCCGGGCGACATGCAGGCGCTGACCAATCGCGGCAACGCGCTGCTGGCGCTTGGACGTCCGCAAGAGGCGGTTGCGAATTTCGAGCAGGTTCTCGCACGTGAGCCACGCCATGTTGATGCGCTGCTCAATCGCGGCAGCGCGCTCGCCGCGCTCGGCCGCACCACGGCGGCGCTCGCGGATTTCGATGCCGCCCTCGCGCTCGCCCCCGGCCAGCCAGGCATTCTTTACAATCGCGGCAATGCGCTCTCCGACCTCGGCCGCTACCCGGAAGCGCTTGCTGCTTTCGATCTGGCGCTCGCCGCGTCACCCAGCCATGCGGCGGCCTGGAACAATCGCGGGCGCGCGCTGCAGGCGCTCAACCGCCCGCATGAAGCCATCGCCAGCTTCGATAAGGCGATCGCGCTGCAGAAAGACTTTGCCGACGCGCATTTCAACCGTGCGTTGTCCCTATTGACAGTCGGCGAGTTGGGCCAGGGCTTTGCGGAGTACGAATGGCGCTGGAAACGCACCGGGATGGGCGCGCGCCCAAATTACAGCCGCCCGCTTTGGTTCGGCGAATACCCACTCGGCGCCCGGACCATCTTGCTGCATGCCGAGCAAGGTCTAGGCGACACCATTCAATTTGCCCGCTATGCACCGCTATTGGCGCGCGCCGGCGCAACGGTGCTGATGGATGTGCAGCCGGAGCTCAAGACGCTGCTCGCCCGGCTTGAGGGGGTCGCCTCCTGTCATGCGCGCGGCGAGACACTGCCGGCCTACGATGTGCATTGCCCGATGGGCAGTCTGCCCTTGGCGTTCAAGACCGAAGCCGGCACCATACCGGCCAAAATTCCATATCTCTGCGCCGACGATGCCCGCACCGCGAAATGGCGGCCGGCGATCAATGCGCTGCCGGGCAAGCGCATCGCGCTCGCCTGGGCCGGACACGCGCGCCATGCCAACGACCGTAACCGCTCGATCGAATTCAAACTGCTGGAGCCGCTCTTGACGCAGGACGGCATCTCATTCGTGAGTATCCAACGCGAGCTGCGCCATGACGACGCGGCGTTGCTCGCCCGCTATCCGCGCCTCATACATATCGGAGCCGATCTCGCCGACATGGCCGATACCGCCGCGGTTTTGGCGCTGGCCGATCTGCTGATCGCGGTCGATACATCGGTGGTGCATTTGGCCGGCGCCATGGGCCGGCCGGTATGGGTGATGCTGCCTTTTGCGGCCGATTGGCGCTGGACGCCGTCCGGCGCGAGCAGCCCGTGGTATCCGCAAGCGCGGCTCTTCCGCCAACCGGCGCCCGGCGATTGGCCGAGCGTGATCGCGGAGGTGTGTGCCGCGCTGAACGGTTAAGCGGCGGCGCGGATTTCCAGCGCCGGTTGCGGCAGCGGATGCGCCTTCAGCCAGTCACGCGCGGCACGCTGAGCGCGGCCGATTTCACCGTCGCTCATCTGCTCGGCGACCTCGCGCCGCATCTGCGCGGCATCCTTGCGCCCACGCACGGCGGCGATGTTGAACCACATGTGCGCGGCCACCATGTCGACCGGCACGCCGCAGCCCGCCGAATGGATCATGCCAAGCTCAAAGCACGCTTCGGCATCCGCAGGTTCAGCGACGGGCATCATTTCGACGTCAGCCATTTTCAGCCTCCCAATTTCATACGCGCGGGGCCTGCCCCTGACATTCACCACGCGTCCCTGTTACTCAACGCGGATGTCGCGCCGAGCGACGCAAATCATGCGAAGAAAATTTGAATGGCAGTTTAAGTGTTGCGATGAATCGAAAGTGAACGCGTTAACAGTTGCGCAATGCAGATACGCCGAGAAGGCCTATAATACCGCTGCAAATCGATGTTTTTGCTTCTTGGTGAGGGATCGCTAACCGAACCGATTTAGACGCGGCTAACCACCAAGCAAGGTTGCGTTTAAATTCGATGCGCCGGCTCAGCGCGCAGTGATGATGCACGATACTGAACGCAAGCGATTGCGCGCCGGACGCCGCGCGCCAGCCAAGAATGAGTGGAGTTGATGAAAAAGCGAAAGGCTTAAGCGCTCATCAAGGCACGGGCTCCGTCAAGCCGTGCGAGCGCGTTGACCGAACAGCACTGCTTGCACCTTCGGATCCTTCATGTCGATGCCCTCGCGCAACTCCAGCCCCAATTTCATGCCGCGCTGAACCGCCGGCCGCGCCTTCACGGTTTCGAGCCAGCGCTTCAGGTGCGGAAACTCGTTGATGTCCTGACCCTGTCGCTGCCAGCTATTGGCCCAGCCGACGCACGCCATGTCGGCGATGGAATACCCGCCGGCGAGGAATTCGCGGTCCTTGAGCCGGACATTCATCACGCCGTACAAGCGGTTCACCTCGTTCACGTAACGGTTTATGGCATAGGGCAAGGTTTCGACCGCATAGTTCCTGAAATGGTGCACCTGCCCGGCCATCGGCCCAAGATTGCCCATCTGCCAGAACAGCCATTGCTCGACTTCGACGCGTGCGCGCTCGTCGGCCGGATAGAATTTGCCGGTCTTGCGGCCGAGATATTGCAAGATGGCGCCTGACTCGAAGATGGAGATCGGCCGCCCGCCCGGCCCATCTGGATCGACGATCGCCGGCATGCGGTTGTTTGGCGAGATCTTGAGGAAGTCCGGCTTAAACTGCTCGCCCTTGGAAATATTCACCGGGATCATGGTGTAGGGCAGACCGCACTCCTCCAGCATGATCGAGATCTTGAAGCCATTCGGCGTCGGCCAGTAGTAAAGTTCGATCGGCTTTGCCGGTCTCTTGCCGCGTTTCGCTTTCGCCGTGCTTGCCGGCTTCCGCTTAGCCTTGCGCGCCATGGTCTTTGCTCCGTCACCAAGGTCGAGGACCCTTTTCAGACGTACGGTGCCCAACGGCAATCTGCAACAGCGGGACATGTCGGCCGCTACGCGAACCAGGCTGCAAGCAGTGGACGGCCACAACCTGCGGGCGGTATCTTGGTGACGAATGGCGGACGCGACAGTCCGCCACATACGACAAGGGGGACGTGATGATCAGATTCATTCTTGCCGCTGTTTTGGCGTTCGGGCTGTTGGCGGCGCCGATGCCGCTGCTGGCGCAGAAAGAGCCGGCCAAACAAGAAGCGTCGAGCAAGCCCAAGAAACCGCCAACTGCCGCGCAGCTCGCGGAGCGCGAGCGCATGAAGAAATGCGGGGCCGAATGGAAGGCTGCCAAAGCCGCCGGCAAAATCGAGAAGGGAATGACCTGGCCGAAATATTGGAGCGCGTGCAACAAGCGGCTCAAAGGCGGCGGCTGACGACCTAGGGTTAAGACCTAATTAACCATGTGTTGATTCAAATGGTTGGTCAACCGATGGGGCCAACCATGAATCCAAGCCTGTTTTGGTTCAGCGACGCGCAATGGTCGAAAATCGA
>Ga0335081_10000274_pt1 | contig 96089 bp, 83 predicted proteins | sample Lox_Sample_35_FD_206713 | JGI IMG/M metagenome (GOLD analysis project Ga0335081, IMG submission 206713) | Soil microbial communities from Loxahatchee National Wildlife Refuge, Florida, United States - Lox_Sample_3.5 | ecosystem: Environmental > Terrestrial > Soil > Wetlands | place: USA... | reverse complement strand
GCGGCCTTCGCTGGCGCCAAGTCCTCGACTTCCACTCCCATATGCCGCAGGTGATGCAGCATGTGATCGACATAATCGTCGAAGACGAATTGCAGCGTCAGGGGAGCGGAGTCGCCGATGGTGAGCGTCCGCGACCACGCCGAATCCGTCGCCACCTCGGCTGCCGCCAACAGTTGCCGGTTCAGAGCGACCCACGACTCGATCAGCATCGGCCACTCGCGCTCCTGATATTGCTGCAGCGCAACCCACGCCTCGCCGTCGTAATTCGGCATCTCGGGATGCTCCTCGATCTGAGCACGCACAATCCGTTGATAGTTGTTGGCTGCCGAATCCAGCAAGTGGCCGAGCTCCTCCTTGCCCGACCAGCTCTCGGGCGCCGGCTTGTTTTCCACTCGCTCTGGCGGAAGCGCGTGCAGGCGCTCCGGCAGACGATCGATCAACTCACGCAGCGATTCCAAACTGTCCAATCCTCGCCTCCAAAATCAGCACTGATTATCGCCTAAATCGCGCTTCCCCGTTCCACAGCCGCGCACCGTATAATCAAAATTTCCTTCCATGAGTTACCAGGTTCTCGCGCGCAAATACCGGCCACAAAAATTCTCCGACGTGATCGGCCAGGACCATGTCACGCGCACGCTGAAGAACGCCATTGAGCTGGGCCGCATTGCCCATGGTTACATCTTCAGCGGCCATCGCGGCATCGGCAAGACGACCATCGCGCGCATTCTGGCAATGGCCCTCAACTGCCAGTCGGCGAAGCATCCCGTGCCCGAGCCATGCGGCGTCTGCGACTCCTGCCGCGAGATTCGCGCCGGCAATGCCGTCGATGTCATCGAGATCGACGCGGCCACCAATCGCGGCATCGACGAAATCCGCGAGCTGCGCGAGGCAGCGCGCTACCGGCCGGCACGCGATCGCTTCAAGATCTACATCCTCGACGAAGCGCACCAGATCACCGACGCCGCGTTCAATGCTCTGCTGAAGACGCTGGAAGAACCGCCGTCGCACATCGTCTTCATGATGGCGACGACGCAGCCGGAGGATATTCCGCAGACCATCCGCTCGCGCTGCCAGCACTTCAGCTTTCACGCCGTGCGCTTCGACGAGATCGTCCAGCAACTGCGCGACATCGCCCGGCAGGAGGGCATCGCCGCCGATGACGCGGCGCTGGCCATGCTGGCCGAGGTCGGTGACGGCTCCATGCGCGACGCGCTCAGCATCATGGACCAGGCCATTGCCTGTTGCGGCACCACCCTTAGCGCCGATGTGGTGCGCGGGCTCGTCGGCACCGTACCCGCGCAGGTGCTGGAAGACGTGATGGACGCGGTCGTGCGCAATTCCAGCGAAGATGTGCTGCGCACCATCGATCGCCTGCTGGTGGAAGGGCAAAGCCCGCAGCACTTCGCGCGGCAGATGCTGCGCTTCCTGCGTAACGCGCTGGTCGCGAAAGTCGCGGGCAGCGACTCGCCGGTGCTGCAGATTTCTGCCGACGAGCGCGCCCGCGTGGCGCGCGTGGCCGAGCGCTTCAGCGAAGAAGATCTCTCGCGCTTCATGCAGATCATGCTGCGCACGCACAGCGAGCTTGGCTATAGGCAGGAGCAGCGCTTCCATCTCGAGCTCGGCTTGCTGAAGCTGGTACATGCGCAACGTCTGCTGCCGCTGGAGCAGTGGTTAAGTGGGAAAGCCATGAACAGCAGCGGTCCCGCACCGGCACGCGCCGGCAGCGCACCATCGCCCGGCGCGGTCCGGCCGGGGACGTCGCGTGCGAGAGAAACGGAGGTTCGTTCGCCGGCTCCGGCAGCTTCGCCTTTTACTAGGCCATCTCCTTTCGAGGCCGACCGCAGCCGCAAGTCCGAACCGAAAGCAGAAAAACCACCAGGATCACCGAACGCCGCATTTGTAGCAAACGAGAATTCATCCATCGCAGCGGCCAGTCCGGTTGCCGAAGCGAGTACCGCCAACGGCGCCGTCGTAACGGCAGTCGCGGTTCAAGAGGAAGAGACAGCCGAAACGGCCACGGTCGAACCGGGCAATAACGAAGAGAGGGCCGATACGCTGCGGCTCGCGGTTTTGTCGGCCTTGGAAGAAGCAGGACAGAACGTGCTGGCGCATAATCTTGAGGGCGGCGAATGGTTGCTGCGCGGCTCGGAGCTGGCAGTGAAGGTCGGGCTGTCGCAGGCGCTAATCGATGTGGCGCTGGGCGCGGAGCCGAAACGAATTATTCAGACAGCCCTGGGCAAAGCCTCCCGTAACCCGCTGAAGTTCAAGATGGTGGGCGGGGCCACCTTTGTTGCGCAAACGCCGGAAGCCGCACCCCGTCCGGCAAACGGCGCCGGCGCCCGAACTCGCGCCCTGGCCGATCCCGTCGTGCAGCGCATGAAAGAGAAGTTTGGCGCCGAGGTGCGCACGGTGATTGACCACAAGGATCGGCGTTGACGGGAATGAGCATTCAGCAATCAGCCCTCAGCATTCAGTCGGAGTCGATTTCTTCCGATCGCCTGCACTCTGGCTTGATGCCTGAACAGAGCTATGATCGAAAGGGCTGAGTACTGACTGCTGATTGCTGAGTGCTTTCTGCGAGGCGAAATGGGCGGATTCAATTTGCAAGACATGCTGGCGCAGGCGCGACAGCAAGCCGAGAAGCTGCAGGAGAAAATGCAGCAGATCACGATTGAAGCGTCATCCGGCGGCGGCAGCGTCACCGTACGCATGAACGGCCAGAAGCAGTTGCTGAGCGTCGTCATCGAACCGGAGGTGGTGAAGTCCGGCGATATCGAGATGCTGCAGGACTTGGTCGTCGCCGCGGTGAATGAAGCCTCGCGCAAAGTGGACGAGGCGCTGAAATCCAGCCTCGGCGGCATGCTGGGTGGCATGGGCCTGCCGGGGCTGTAATTTAACCACAGAGACACAGAGACACTGAGAAGAAGAAAGCAGAAGAGGTTGGGGTCGGTGTTTGGGTGATCGCAAATGCCAATGCCGAGGCTCAGGTTTCAAACTATTGAAATTCCCTGTGTCTCTGTGCCTCTGTGGTTGACTAGCTTTTGAGGGCGCTACATTGTCGAGGTTTGCCGAGCCGATGGCTCGACTCATTGAAGAGCTGAAGAAGCTGCCCGGGGTGGGCGGCAAGACGGCGCAGCGCTTCGCCTTTCATATCCTGCGCGCCAGCGACGAAGACGCCGAACTGCTGTCCGGGGCCATTCGCGACGTCAAGGCCAGCCTGCATCTCTGTTCCATCTGCAACAACATCACCGACATCGATCCCTGCATCTATTGCGCCAGCGCCACGCGCAATCAGCGACTGGTGTGCGTGGTCGAGGAGCCGACCAACATCGCCGCCATCGAGAAGACCCGCCACTACAACGGCGTCTATCACGTGCTGCACGGCGCGCTGTCGCCGCTGCACGGCATCGGGCCGGAGCAGTTGCGCATCGCGAATCTTGAGCAACGCGTGGAGTCGGGCAATGTTGATGAGCTGATCCTGGCGACCAATCCCACGGTTGAGGGCGAAGCGACCGCGACCTACATTTCGCGGCTGTTCAAGTCGTCAGCAGTGAAGGTGACGCGCATCGCTACCGGCGTGCCTGTCGGCAGCGACATCGAGTACGCCGACGAAGTCACGATGCAGAAGGCGATGGAGGGACGGCGGGAAGTATAGGAAAACGCCGCGCTTTGCTATTCGCTTTTTGTGTGATGCCGAGGTTTCCGTTTACAACCCTGACGGTGTCATCCTGAGCCGAGGCGCACGTTTTGTGCACGGCGGAGTCCAAGGACGGCTATTGGGCTGTATGTCCAGGATAGGGTTCCTTCGACACCTTGATTTTCTATACGCTCATTTCTGGCCGCTCTTCAGCAGATATCCATTAATCGCCTCCTCCCACTCCTTACCCGCGCGCTCGTCGCCTTGGGCGAAGTGCTGCACGTGCTCGTTGGCTTCGGGGATGAGCGCGGTGCGTTCGTAGACAACGGTGATGCTCGTCTTCTGCGCGCCATTCCGCGTGACATGGATGTCGATCAGCGTCGCCATCGCGTCGTTCAGGACGTAGGCATACTGGATATGTCCTGCGGCGAGATCGAAGGCCGTGTTGACCCAAAACGCCTCATGCTGGCCGTGCATGATCTTGAAGACCATGCCTGGCTGATCGTGTGCTGGTTGCGGGTAGAGAAACTGCGGATTCCAATCTGGCGACCACTTGCGCTCTTCGTTCGCGCCGAACAGTGGCCCGACCTGCTCGAACGGCGCGTTGGCCATGAAGTTGAATTCCGTGCGCGTGTGCGTCAAAGCGCTCGCCGGTTCTTGCGCGAGCACAGAAGTGCTGGCAATTGCGATCATAAGAACACCTGCGAACATGATGTGGAGACCGCAGCTCGTTAAATTCCGAGCGCCGTCTTTCTCTAACCACTGGCCACTGACCACTAGTCGCTGCCTTTTCATCACCGTTTCTCCTTCAGTTGATGGCTGTCGGCCGCCGTTAAGGTGAGGCCGTAGATCTCGCGCAGCTTGGCGATCTCTTTCAGCGTCTGCGGAGAAAACGGCGCTTTGCCTTCGAACGTATGCAGGACGATTCCTTCCAGCAGGTCGCCGAGACTCATGTCCTTGAGCTCGGCCAGGGCTTTCAATACTTTCAGCAGGCGCTTCTCCATGCGCACGCCGGTCTGCACGCGCTCGACCACAATAGGATGCCTAGCTTCCGTTGTCATGGTAATAATGTACCAAGATAACAAAGGCAAAGCAACCACAGAGACACAGAGACACAGAGACACATAGAAAAAGCGCAGTGGATTTGCAGTCCCTTGCTGGAGAAGATGACCTTTCGCGTTTAGCACAAATAGAAGCTGAAAACCCTCTGTGTCTCTGTGGTGAAAAAAGAAAGCGGGCCCCGGAGGGCCCACTCGATTTCACAGGTCGAACTGAAAGTAGCTAGCCTTTGAGCTTTGCGAGTAGGTCAGCGGGGTGCACCGGCTTGGCGAGGATTTCGAACTCGTGTCCCTGGGCGCGCGCGTTTTCCAGCAGATCGGCGGTGGCGGCCTGACCGGAAAAGAGCAGGATTTTGCAGCTTGGCAAAAAGCCGCGGATGTGGATGGCGGCTTCAATGCCGTTCATGTCCTGCATAATGACATCGCTGATGACGAGATCGGGCTGGAGGGCGCGCGCGCTCTCCACTGCCGCCGTCCCGCTGTAGACGGCAGACGCCTCATAGCCGTTAAGATCCAGGATCCTGGCGAGAGTGTCGGCGATCACCTGCTCGTCATCTACCACTAACACTCTCGGTTTTCTTCCCGATTGCATGCACTGCCCCCTTGGAAACCAGCGAGCCGAATTAGCGATTATAGCGGAGAGTACGAAGCGGAAATTTCTGCCGGAAACTCAGGTCTGAGATGCATAAATTACCCGGTGCGTGACAGGAACCGCTCGAAACTCCACTGTCGGATGGCTTGCCGGAGAGTTTGCCCATAGAGCAGCAATTGCCCTGCCAACCCAGTTGGCGATGGCGCGCCAGACGCCTAGGCAGAGATGTGTCGCCGCTCACAACAGTTGAGTGACCCGTATCACCGCCTCTATGGTCATGGCCTTTGTACATTGGCTGTGGGAAAAAAGACCTTGGCCCAGTGGGGCAACAAGGCAGCCCGGGGCAAGAGTTCAGGCGCCGGGTCAAAAAGATCAGCGGCCGGCCGTGGGGCGGCAGCACAAAACAGAAAGGGAGAGCGCAATCATGGCATACGTTATTACCGATACTTGCACCAAAGACGAACTCTGCGTCGAGGCTTGTCCGACCGACTGCATTCACCCCAAGAAGGACGAAGAGGGTTTTGAAGCGGCACCCCAGCTTTTTGTTGACCCCGAGGGCTGCATCGACTGCGGCGCCTGTGTCCCGGTTTGCCCGACGAACTCGGTCTTCCTGGCGGAAGAGGTGCCCGCCGACAAGCAGGAGTTCATCGCGAAGAACGCCGAACACTACGCCAAGGCGTAAGCTTCAGGTCCTCGCGAGGCGGCGCAGCTCCGGCTGCGCCACAGCTCGCTCGGCCGTCCGGCCGTCCGGCAGGTTTTCGACCGGGCGAAACGGATCGGTGAAGGTGCTCGTCGCGAGCAATCCTCGCGCGACTCGGTAGGGATATCCGGTAGTGCGATTCGTTATGTTTCTTGCTCAGCGCACGATCAGGTATGCCAAGCCGAGGGCGACGATGTCTTCCGGAATCGCGATGAGAATATCCTTCACTTGTAGCCGGCTCACCAGGCCGCGGCGCGTGTAGTAGCCCGCATAGGCGCCGACCATCGCGCCGGCGATCCCCAGCACCACTCCAATCCACAAAGCACTCCCGTTTGCGACCGACAAACACGCGCCGGAGAGTCCGCCCGTGATCACGCGGACCGCCAGGCTGGCGGGAGCGGTCCTGGCCGGGGTCTTGGGCAGCACATCAGCAATCAGCTCCAGCATAGCCAAAACGGTGAAGATACCCACTGCGACCGGTGATGCCATGAAGGAGAGTGGCGTGCCGCCCAGGTTGAGCCATCCCAGGTGCGCGGCCCAGCTGACAACTGCGGGTGTCACCAGCGATCGCAGCCCGGCGGCGAACCCGATGGCGAATGCTAACAGCAAGAAGTGGTTCATGGCATCAACCTACCACGCCTCGAAGTCCAGGCGTCGTGCAGGATTGGGCTGAATTCACATTCTTTTGAGCGCTGATATGTTATTTTGAAAAATCGTCGCCATCACTCGCTCCGCCGGAGGCTCTCAAAATTGGCAAGAGACATGGTCCCCAAACGCATCTTTCTGACGAAAGGTGTGGGCAAGCATAAAGAACGGCTTACCTCGTTTGAGCTGGCGCTGCGCGACGCCGGTATCGCGGCACAAAACCTGGTGCGGGTGTCTTCCATTTTTCCGCCTAATTGCAAGCTCATCCCGCGCAAAGAAGGATTGCCCTATCTGTCGCCCGGCGAGGTGACGTTCGCGGTGGTGGCGGAAAATTCCACGCGCGAGCCGCATCGCCTGACCGCTTCCAGCATTGGGCTGGCGATTCCGGCCGATCGCAGCACCTACGGCTACCTCAGCGAGCACCATTCCTTTGGCGAAACCGAAGACGTGGCCGGCGATTATGCCGAGGAGCTTGCCGCCGAAATGCTGGCGACCACCCTGGATGTGGAGTTCGACGCCGACAAGTCGTGGGACGAGAAGAAGCAGATTTACCGCCTGTCGAACAAGATTGTGCGCACTGCCAACATCACCCAGAGCGCGGTGGGCGACAAGCGCGGGCTGTGGACCACGGTGATCGCGGCGGCAATTCTGATCTTCGAGTAGCCCGGTCGAGGCGTATACCTACCGATGATGTCAGGTAAGACATTGAGGTGAGGATCGGGGGCGTTGGTTCTCCGCAAAATTCTGTGTTCTCCCTGTCCAGATTATGCCCGCAGGTCATCCGGAGGCCGAAGACGCAGCCCATTTTTCGAAAGAGCTTCTCGCTATCCTTATGCCGATGCGTTCGCTGTATCGCTGGCTGCCAAGCAGGGCGCCACTCTTGTAAACGGCGATTTCGATTTCAAAACTGTTGCCGACAGGATTTCGGTCGAGTGCTTCCCGCCAGCAAACACTAGACGCCGCGGCGATCCTAGCGCCGGTACGGCTGGGGCTGGGGGCCTTTCTCCAGCGTCGCCCGGTCCCAGATCAGTCCTTCGCGGCTGTAATTGGCCATCTCGAAGTCCTGCGTCAGTTCCAGCGCGTCCACCGGACAGGCGTCTTCGCACAACCCGCAGAACATGCAGCGGCTAAGATCGTAGGTGAAGAAGGTGAGTTCTTTGCGGCGGGTCTTTTCGTTGCGCTCGGTGCCGACGATGATGAGGTGCTCGGGACAGGCCAGCGCGCACAGATCGCATCCGATGCACAGAGTTTCGTTGGTCTCAGGATGGTTGTTGAGCCGGGGCGCGCCGCGGAAGCGTTCCGCCACGTTCGGTCGCTGCAGCGGATACTGCTCGGTATACACGCACTTCGGGTCCTGATTGCGGAAGGTGACCTTCATCCCCTTCATCAGGTCCAGAAAGAGCATCTTGCGAAGCGTGCCGTTCATCCGCACCCCGATCGACGAAAGTGTAGCATAACCGCTTCTCGCCACGCGCGCTTCGTTTTTCGTTCGATCGCCGGCGGCCTTCGGCTGTTCGCAAAAGGCCTGACAAGCGCACAATGAAAAGGTCGGCCTCTCGGCCGGCCTTCTCACGAAATGTTGCCAAGCGTTTAGTGCGGCGGAGGCGGTGTGCTGTTATTGCCTCCCGATGGGTTGGCCCACGGAATGTCGGTGGCCTGACACTCATACAGCGGCTTGGTCTGGGTGCAGTTGGCTTGTGACTGTTGCGTACTGTTGGACGGCGTTGCTGAGCTGGGCGAAGCCGGCACCGTGTTGGGGCTGGTTGCCGAAGTATTGTTGTTCAACTGGCCCTGAGCCGCGGTTGGCGCGTTCTGATTGGCGTGGCCCTCGGTCATGCCGGGGTTTTCCGGAGTGGTGCCCGCCTGCGAGTTTGTGCCTTGAGTTGGCGAAGCTGAAGTCGCCGGGGTCTGGCTGGTCACCGGCGGGCTGGCCTGAGGCGGCGTAGCGCCATTGTCCGCCGTGTTCTGGGCAAATGCCATGGCACCGGCCAGAATGCCGAAACCCAGCAGCGATACGGTTCGCTTCATCGTGTGTTCCTCCTGAGCTGAGCAGCGGGCGTTCCCCCTCCCCCACTCGCTTCTAATGGTTGGAATTCGCAAAAGTCACGCAGGTTTTCCCGGCGAATCGCGAAACCTAAACGGCGCGTTTCTTCGCTACACTGAATTGATGGCCGGCGCGCCCTTCCATTGGAGGCAGTTCGACGCTTACTTGTTCGATATCGACGGCACGCTGGCCAACACCCGCGGCGGTGTCCACTACAACTCGTTTCACACCGCATTGCGCGAGGTTTATGGCTGCCTGGGTCGCATTGATCCAGTACCCGTGCACGGCAACACGGACGTCGGCATTCTGCGCGCGGCGCTGGAATACCACGGCCACCGGAGCAACGATTTCGCAGCCCTGCTGCCAAAAGCGCAGGAGTTGATGTGTGCCGAGGTGGCGCGCAATGCGGCGGATATGGAGGTTGAGCTCTGCCCGGCAATCCCCGAGCTGCTGGCTGTGCTGCGGCGCGAAGGCAAGCTGATCGGCGTAGTCACGGGCAACTTCGAGGCGATCGGATGGCGCAAGCTGGAGCGCGCCGGGATTCGCGAGTGCTTTGCTTTCGGCTCCTTCAGCGGCGAGCGCGAGAAGCGGGAAGATATCTTTCGCCACGGTATCGAACTCGCCCGGCGACGGCGCGGCCCGGCGACATCCGTCTGCTTCGTTGGCGACACGCCGAGCGACATTCGCGCCGCGGTCGAGCTCGGTGTGCCGATCATCGCGGTCGCAACCGGTATCTATTCGCGGGAGGATCTGGCGCGGGAAGCTCCGACGCTGTGTATCCCAAGCTGCGCAGAGTTGATCACCTGACAAGGGCTGGGCCGTAGCTTACAATTCCTTACACATGCGGTTTCTTGCTGGGCTATTCTTGACGCTGGCGGCGGGGGGCTTGCTGACCGCGCAGCAACCGGCCGTAACTTCGACCGCGGCGCCGTCTCCGACCTCGCAGGCGATTTCGCAGCCGTCAAATTCCGCACCCGCTGTCCCCAGTAACTCAGTCACAAAACAAGGCGAAGGCCAGCCCGACGCTCCGCAACCGGCCGCTTCGCAAGGCGTGCAACCGGCGCCCGCAACTGCGCCGACGGCAATCCTGCCGACGGTCAGCAAGCGTGAAGCCGCCGAAGCCAAACGCCAGTTCCAGGCCGGCCTGAAGCTGCAGAAGAAAGGCGATCTTGATGAGTCATTAGCCAAGTTCTCCAGCGCCGCGGAACTGGATCCCACCAATTACAACTACATCCGGGCGCGCGAGTTCACGCGGCAAGAGCTGGCCAGAGAGGCATTGGAGCGTGGCAACCAAGCCATGCTCAATCACAATGATGTCGTCGCCATGGCCGAGTTCCAGCGCGCGCTGCAATACGATCCCAGCAACGAATACGCCCTGCAGCGGCTGCGCGACGCGACCCCGGAAGCGGCGCAGTCCGATCAACAGGTGAGCGTGGCAGAGCAGTCCACGCCGATCGAGTTGCGGCCTAGCCTGCAATATCATGATTTTCACTTCCGCGGCGACTCGCGTACGTTGATCGCCGAGGTGGCACGCGCGTACGGCATCACGGCCCAATTCGACGACACCTTCAAGGACCGGCACGTGCACTTTGATATCGACGACGTCGACTGCGCCACCGCGCTCGAAGCGGCGGACGAGGTCACCAACAGCTTTTGGATTGCGCTCTCCCCGACCCAGGTCTACTTTTTGGCCGACACGGTCGAGAACCGCCGGCAATTCGAGCGCTTCGGGCTGGAGACTTTCCGCCTTGCTGATTTGACCGACCAGGAACTGACGGAGATGGTCAACTCGCTCCGCGTGCTGCTCAACCTGCGCTTCGTCAGCTTGGACAAGAGCCACTCGACCATCACCATCCGCGCCGAATTGCCGGTGTTACAAGCAGCCGAGCACCTCATCCAGAGCCTGACCACGGGCCGGCCCGAAGTGCTTCTTGACGTGCGGGTGTATGCCGTCAGCAGTACGTTTGCGCGCTCCCTGGGGGTGGGGTTGCCTACACAGTTCACGATGTTCTACATCAGCGAGTCTTTGCTGGCCGGGCTGGGACAAAACTCCCAAAACCTGATCAACCAGTTGATCTCTTCCGGCGGCATCAACCAGGCGAACTCACAGGCCATCAGCGCCTTGCTGGCGCAGTTGCAGAACTCCAGTGTCAGTTCGCTGTTAACTACGCCATTCGTCCTTTTCGGCGGTGGAATCTCGACCTTCGGCCTGAACGGTGGCGCCCAGGGCGTTACGCCGACTTTCACCCTGAACCAATCCGATATTCGCAATCTGGAGCATGTGCAGCTGCGGGCCTCCCATAATGATCCCGCCGTGTTGAAGATTGGCGAGCGTTATCCCATCGTCAATGCTACGTTTGCTCCCATTTACAACAGCTCGGCTATCGCTGGCGTGATCGGCAACCAGAGTTACATCGCGCCAATACCGTCGGTCAATTATGAAGATCTGGGAGTGAACTTGAAGGCCACACCCTGGGTCCATAACGACCAGGACATCACCCTGAAGCTCGAATTGCAGATTCGCTCGCTGGGGCCAACCACCAACAATGGCATTCCCATCATCGACAATCGTGAGTACACGGGAACCATCACCGTCAAGAATGGCGAATCGAGCGTAATTACCGGCATGATCGATGTGGACGATTCAAACAGCATCAGTGGATATCCATTCCTGGGCCAAATCCCAGGCTTGGGCTACGCCTCAACCATTCACAACAAGAACATCATGCAGGACGAACTTCTGGTCGTGATTACGCCGCATATTCTGCGCCTGCCGGAGCAGGCATCGTTCGCCGTGGAACTGCCCGGTCATTAAGCGTCCCCTCTCAGCCCGCCGGTCAGATTCAGAGTTCCGGTCTATAATGTCTCGACTTTTGGCATCGGACAGGCGGCCATCGACGCACAAGCCTGCCGGGACGTCCTGGCAGTCCGCCCCCAAAATATCAGCGATTCCGAGGAGAGATATGCAGTTGAGAAACCTTCTCTATGTCAGCCTTGTTCTGCTCATTGCCGCCGGCCTTGCCGGCGCCCAGACATGGCAGCCCTTGAATCACCAGCCTAATTTTGCCGCCGGAACGCTTCACCTGCTGACGGACGGCACTGTGGTCGTGCATCACGAGGACGGCAACAGTGGATATACCGACTGGTGGAAGTTCACCCCCGACATTAACGGCAGCTACGTGAACGGGACATGGTCGCAAATCGCTTCGCTGTCCTCCAACTACGGCCCCGAATCGTTTGGGTCGGCGGTGCTGGCCGACGGACGCATGATCATCGAAGGTGGCGAACAGAATTTTGCCGACTACGTGTGGACGAATTTGGGCGCAATCTACGATCCGCTGGCCAACACCTGGACGCCGGTGAATCCGCCCAGTGGCTGGAGCACCATCGGCGATGCCTCGACCGTTGTGCTGGCCAATAAGAAGCTAATGCTGGCCAACTGTTGCACCGAACAGCAAGCATTGCTCGATCCGACTACGCTGACTTGGACACCGACCGGGAGCGGCAAGTTCGATGGGAACGATGAGGAAGGCTGGACGCTGTTGCCCAACGGGGAAGTGCTCACCGTCGATTGCTACACCAGCGATTACAACCCGGACGGAACCAATTCCGAGCTGTACAATCCGGGCACCGGTTCGTGGTCCAGCGCCGGCAGCACGGTCGTGCAGCTCTGGGATTCGCATGGTTCGTACGAGACCGGCCCTGCGGTGCTGCGGCCCAACGGCACCGTGTTCGCTACCGGCGCCAACGGCGCAGGTCCGGGGAATACCTCCATCTACAACGTGAACGCCGGAACCTGGACGCCGGGCCCGACCTTTCCAGGCATGCTCGACATTGCGGACGGTCCCGCCGCGCTGCTGCCGGACGGCAACGTGCTGGTCGACACCAGTCCCGGAATCTTCCAGCTCGGCGTGCAGTTCTTCGAGTTTGACGGGACGAACTTGAATCCGGTCCCGGGTAACCCGAACTCCATGATTGATTCCTCGTGGTACGGGCAGTTCCTGATGTTGCCGACGGGGCAAATCATGTATACCGATCTCAGCAACGATGTGGAAATCTACACCCCAACGGGCAGTCCGTATCCTGGGCTGGCGCCCTCCGCGATCCTGACCACCGCCGTCATCACTCGCGGCAGCACGTTCCGGCTGGCGGGCTTCCGCTTCAATGGCGCATCGCAAGATGCGATGTACGGCGACGATGCGCAAAACGCCACCAACTATCCCATCGTGCGTTTTACCAATCAGAGCACGGGACACGTGTTCTACGCGCGCACGCACGATCACAACACCATGGCCGTCGGCTACAACGGACCGGCGTACACGTATGTCGATGTCCCCAGCAACATGGAAACCGGCGCGAGCTATCTGGAAGTGGTGGTGAATGGCATCGCGTCACCGCGATATCCAATCGGTATCAATTAAGACCGTGGTCAGTAGCCAGTAGTCAGCTCCAGCGGAACGGCGCAATGGGGGCGTTGACCCGTTGCGCCCGTTTTGTTTCCGGCAACTGGCAGCTGACAACTGACTACTGGCTACTGACTACTTGCTTAGCACCCGACACCGGAACCTGTTCCACGATCTCGATCCCGAAGCCTTCCAGTCCGGCGACCTTGCGCGGATGATTGGTGAGCAGGCGAATGCGGCGCAGGTTCAGGTCAGACAGGATCTGCGCGCCGATGCCGATCTCGCGCTGCGTCTTGCGCTGGCTTTCGGGAAGCGTGGGCAGGCGCTGCTCATGATGGAACTGGATGGTCATGCGCTCGCCCAGGCGCTCCACGGAATAACCCTTGGACGTCGAGTGCAGGTAAACCAGCGCGCCGCGGCCTTCCTGGGCGATGCGGCGCATCGAGGCATCCATGACATTGCGGCATTCACAGCGACTGGCGCCGAAGACATCGCCGACCAGGCAATGCGAGTGCATGCGCACCAGCACCGGTCCTGCGCCGGCGTCTTCGACGTCGCCCTTGACCATGGCAATGTGCGACTCGCCGGTAATCTCCGACTCATAGGCGATCATGCGGAACTCGCCGTAAGCGGTCGGCACCAGCGCCTCGGCCAGCCTGCGCACGTAGCGCTCGTGCGCCATGCGATAGCGGATGACTTCGGCGACGGTCAGCATCTTGAGCTCGTGCTCGCGGCAGAACTCCGTTAGCTGAGGCACGCGCGCCATCGTGCCGTCATCGTTCATGATCTCGCAGATCACACCTGCGGGAACCATGCCTGCCATGCGCGCCAGATCGACCGACGCTTCGGTCTGTCCGGCGCGCACCAGCACGCCGCCTTTGCGCGCACGCAGAGGGAAAATGTGTCCGGGACGCGCCAGGTCGTTAGGCCGCGTCGCCGGATCGATCGCCACCTGAATGGTGCGCGCGCGATCGTAGGCAGAAATTCCCGTGCTGACGCCGTCTTTAGCGTCGATGGATTCGGTGAACGCGGTGCCGAAGTTGGAAGTGTTCTCCGCCGACATTTGCCCGAGACGAAGGTAGTCCAGCCGCTCCTCAGTCATGGCGAGGCAAACCAACCCGCGTCCGTATTTCGCCATGAAGTTGATCGCTTCCGGCGTGACCTTCTCGGCGGCCATCGTCAGGTCGCCTTCGTTCTCGCGGTCTTCGTCGTCGATGACCACGATCATGCGGCCTTCGCGAATTTCCTCGAGCGCGGTTTCGACATCGCAGAATGGACTTTGCGGAGTCATGAGCTAGCAGAATTCTAGCAGCGAAGACGAGCGGAAGTCGCGATTGGGCGCCTCCCCCGGTATCGTGCGCTGGGGCCCAGCCCGTTGGGCTACTTCCCGGGCTCAGAACGGACGATGGCAATCGCCTTCGGCATTATGGCCGCGGGCAAGCGCGTCTTATCGTATCCCTTGCGGTGGGCCACGATGCGGTAGTCAAATGCCACGCTCGACTGACCTCCGCCCAGTTCCCGTACTTCGAAACTGTCGTTGGTCTCATTGGTCACGTAGAGGCCTTTGCAGTCTCCCTAGGACGGTTGTTTCTCGCGACCCACGTACTTGTAGACCACGCCCGCCTTCATCACAAAGACGACGCGCCGGACTGCGGTTATGTCCTTCAACGGATCTCCGTCGAGCGCAATGATGTCCGCCAGCAGACCTGGTGTGATGGAGCCAATTTGATCTGCTATTCCCAACGCTTCCGCTCCCAAGAAGTTAGCGGAGACCATCGCCGCCATGGGGTCAACTCCGGAATCACGCACGCGATGAATGAAATCTTCGGCGTTGCGCCCGTGCGCACCCGCAACCGCATCTGTGCCGTAAACAATCTTCAGTCCCGGTATCCGAAGCGCACGTCGGATGAATTCCTGATGCGCTTCGATGAGCCCTGGCATCGCAGCAAACCCCTCTTCGGTGTAGTAGGGAGGGGCCAGGTACCTCTCTTTGTACTTAAGGTAGGTTTTAAGCAGCAATCCAGCCTGCGGATCGATGTACGTCCCGCGTTCCGCCAGCAATCTCAAGTCGTCGTCTGACGCCCCCAGCCCATGCTCGATCTCCGTACACCCGGCAAGCGTAGCCGCTCGAACCGCGTCACGAAACGCATGGACAAGCGAGCGTAAGCCCTGCTTCTTCGCTTCGTCGCATGCGGCAGTCAATTGTTCCTGAGACATCGTCATTGTGCCGCGCGTCATGCCACCCGAGGCATAAATCTTGATGAGGTCCGCACCAGTCGCCTTCTGCTTTCGAATAAAAGCGCGGATTTCATCCGGCGTACCCGTCTTTTCTCCTTGTCCGGCGAGCGACCCGGCAGATGTGAGGATGCGCGGTCCCGGGAGCTTGCCCTGGGCGATTGCATCGCGCAAAGGGATTGCAGTCGACGAGCCGACGTCCTGCACGGTTGTAAAGCCCGCCATCAATGTCAGCCATGCATTGGAGGCCGCAGCGTACCCAGCGTCTAGCGTTGTCCCACCCTCGCCCTCATTTTTGCCGTCAGGACCGAAGCTCCAGGTGATGTGCACGTGCGCGTCGATCCAGCCCGGCAACACCGTCAGGCCACGCAGGTCGTAACCGATGGGACCTGCCTTGGGATCGATCGCGACTATCTTTGAGCCCTCGATGACGATGCGCGTGTCGTGCAGCACTCCTCCCTTCCCATCGAGAACCTCGCTGGCAGCAATCACGACGCGTTTGCTCTGCTCCATCGATTGCGCAGACATACATTGCGGCGGACAAACGGCAATTACGGAGATCCAAAGAAAAGTTAGCGCTGACCGCATAGAGTGAGCCACTCGCTCCTCCCGTTCGGGAACGAGCTTATCGTGGTTGCAAGGAGAGATCCTTGATATGCCACCGGCCTCAATTGGGTAGCATCGGGATACCACTCTTCTACCGTGGGTCAAAATAGCTTTCCTTGTCCGACATCGCATTGGCTGGCCGCTTCGCTCTTCACGCAGCGCTATCTTAACGGACGAACGCTTTCTCCATTTCCAACTGAGGCGGAACACGGCAACGATGGACTCGACGGTCCATGACGGGAGCGGAAGAGCGGCATCCCGTCAGTATTTCCACATTCTGATTTCACTGCCGTTGCGCGCGAAGGAGACGTTGTCCATAAGTTGGTGGATCAGGTACATTCCGCGGCCATGGTCGCGGAAAAGACGATTGCCGCGTTTGGGGTCCGCCACAGGTTGCCGCGAGTAGCCAGGGCCGGGATCGCTTACCACAATCAGAATGCTGCCATTGGCATACAGTTCCAAACGGCAGAGAACCGCTTTGGCCGGGTCATTGTTGCAGCCATGGACGACCGCGTTGGCCAATGCTTCCTGGACCGCCAGGAGGATGTCCATCTGCTTTTCTTGGGGAACGTGCAACTGGCGTAGTTTGTCGGAAATGCCATCGGTTGTCGCGGCGATGGCGTTGACCTCGGCTTGCAGGCGAAATTCGCACGCTTCGATCACTTGACCGGGCTGATCGGTCGGACCGGCGCCGGCTTCAACAGACATGGGGACCTCATCAAATCCTGCGTCGTACTCGCTGATAGAAAGTCATTGGAACGATGAAACTGCCTGTTCGTCGTCCTCGTAAACCTCAAATAGGCTGAGAACTCCCACCAGGCGCAAGGTTTTTTGCGCGAAGCTGGAGGGATTGACCAGCTTGAGATTCCCTCCCCGTTTTTTCGCCGAAGTAAGAGACCGCACGAGCACGCCGATGCCGCTGGAATCGATCATGGGCACCTCCGAGAGATTAATGACGAAGCGGGCATCGCCTTCTGCCAGGGATTCCGTAAGCGTGCGCTGCAGTTCGTCGACAGCGTCGCCCAGGCGGAGTTGTCCCCGCAATTGAATCAGTTGCACCTGCGATTTCTTGCGAACATTGATGTCCAAGGGGGTCCTCCCACGGTGTGTCGGACTTCCGCAAAGAGTTGACTTGGCCGACGCCGCTACCCTAAGGGAAAAGCGGTGGTTTAGGCAAGCGTCTTTTGCCGGCGTGACCGCGCCAGGTCCAGACCGCCGGGGATGAAAAATTCATCTGCGGCAGATGAAAAACCGTGCCATAATTAACCCCCAGTTTTCTCCCAGGCCCAGAGTCAAAGCGAAGATGCCGGGCACGACCTGCCAGCACCGTCCTTCTCGGTTCCGCGTCGTCATTCTGACCACCGACGAGTCCGTCTGGCCAGAAGCTGAGGCCTGCCTTTCCGCCGACTACGAACTCAGCATGGTTGCAAGCTGGGAGGACCTCATCGCCGGCATCGATAGGAGCACGCCGCACGCTGCCATGTTCGATGTTGACGTCATCGGTGAACGTCCCGACGAGGGATTGGCTGCGCTCGCTGCACTGCGCGAGCTTTTGCCCGATCTGCTGCTGATGGTGCTGACCCGTTCCCACAGCAAGGCGCTTCGGCATAAGGCCATCGACGCCGGCGTGGACGAATATTTCGTGGCTCCCATCGACTTCCAAGAGGTCAGGGTTGTGCTGCGCCGGGGACTGGAAAAACGATGGGACGAGATCGAGCGCCACGCCCGCTCAAGCGCCAATGGCGAGCACCGAGCGCTGCCAGGGTTGATCGGCGCCAGTGAAGCGATGCGACTGGTGTACGAAGCCATTCAGCGGGTGGCCGACAGCAGCACTACGGTCATGATCCGCGGTGAAAGTGGGACCGGCAAGGAACTGGTTGCCCGCGCCATCGTCTCCCTGGGCCCGCGGGCGGAGAAACCCTTTGTAAGCATCAATTGCGCCGCCCTGCCCGAAAACCTCATCGAGACAGAGTTGTTCGGACACGAACAAGGCGCCTTTACCGATGCCAAGGCTGCGCGGCCAGGCCATATCGAGATGGCACATTGCGGCACGCTGTTCCTCGACGAAATTGCCACCCTGGGACTGGCCCTGCAAGCCAAATTGCTGCGCGTACTGGAAGACAGAGTAGTCACTCGGATTGGCGGGCACACCGCGAAAAAAATCGATTTTCGGCTCATTACTGCCACTCATGGAGACCTCGAAGCCATGGTGCAGGCGGGACGCTTTCGCGAAGACCTGTACTATCGAATCAACGTCGTGCCCGTTTTCCTTCCTGCCCTGCGCGAACGCGCAGGAGACATCCCGTTGCTGTTTGACCATTTCCTTCGGACCTACTGCGCGCAGAACCACCTCCCGCTGAAGCGAGTCGATCCCGAAGTGATGCAAGTGCTGGAGGAAGATTCCTGGCCGGGGAACGTGCGTGAACTGGAGAACCTGGTACAGCGGCTGGTGGTGATGGTGGACGGGACGGTGATCAAGCTGCATCACCTTCCCCAGCGCATCCTTTACAACAGCACGACTTCGCAGGATGCGTTGCTGATTCCCGAGCGGGGAGTCAACTTCGATGAAGAGATTTGCAAGATCGAGACCGCCTATCTGGAAGCCGCACTGCGCCGCTCCGGCGGCAACAAGATCGGGGCCGCCCGGCTCCTGCACATCGACAAGCAGAAGATGCACTATCTCTGTCGCAAGTACCAGATCGCCAGGAGATGAAAAACTTATGTTCGCCGGAGATAGATTACTTTTTCATCTCAGTGAGATTAATTTTTAATGCTATGCCGGACAGCGAAACCATTCGTTGCGCGGCAAGATTCTCGGCAACTTCCGCCAAGTACTTGAGTTTGCGTGCTTCCCATTCCGTGCAGACCATGCTTCCTGGGTTTGGCATCAACTTTGCAACGTCGGGTGCCGAGCGCGGAAAAGCGCGAGCCAAAACACAGTGAGAGGAGAGCACCGTCCATGAAGAAGAAGTCTCTTATCAGCCAAGGCAAGGCCGCCAAGAAGGCCATTCTGGCCACCTCCACCCAAAACCCGACAGTCAGCCCGGACGTGAAGCCGGCCATCCGACCGGCAGTGCGTCCCGCCGTGCGAGCGGCCGTACGCCCGGCAGTGCGCCCGGCCGTAAGAGCGGCAGTGCGTCCCGCGGTACGAGCGGCGGTACGTCCTGCAGTGCGCCCAGCCGTGCGAGCGGCGGTACGGCCCGCAGTTCGTCCTGGCTTGAACTAGTTCCTGGCGATCTGGGTGTGGGCACTCCTCTTCGGAATGTCCTGGCAAAGAGGCCTGCCTTCGGCAGGCCCTTTCTAATTGGTGAGAATATCCCTTACCAGGCGCGGCTATCGAACAAGTCACGCGCAAAGCTGCCCAGCATCTTTGCCAGGCTGCGGTGAGCGACGAACAACTTGGCCGTACCCGTCATTCCGGGGCGAAGCGTGCCGTCGTTCTTCAAGTGCACAAAACCGACATAAAACGGGGGCGGGACAATACCGCTCAACTGCGACTTTTCCGCCAACGCGGGATCGACGGTTGACGAAAGCGGGTCGATGGAGGAGAGGGTGCCGGAAACGGGCATCCCGCGCGAGGCGGTCTGCAGCCGTACCCGCGTTCCCAGGCGCACATCGCGTAGCCCGAACTCCGGGATATAGATCCTGGCAATGATGGTGTGCAGATCCGCAACCTCCACGATTTCCGCTCCCGGATTCACGAAGTCTCCCAACAGATTTTCGAGGTGCGGCGTGACTACAACCCCCGCGATGGGGCTTTCGAGGTCCAGATGCTTGAGGGCGCGGGAAAGCTGGCGGTCCTGTTCCTCTGCCTGGTTGCGCTCGCTTAAAGCGCGTCCCAGGTCGGTGTAATGCAGTTCCGCGCTGATGGCGCGGGCAGAGGCCTCGTGGATGCGTGCGTTCGCTTCCGCCTCTTCGGACTCGAGCTGCAGGTTACGCAAGCGCACCAGTGGCGTTCCCGGAGTGACCGGCTGCCCCTCGGCGACCAGCACCTGCGTCACTTTTCCGGGAACCTCCGCACGGACTACCGCGCGGCGCGCCGGTTCGAGCACAAAACTGCCGGTCACGAAGGACGGCCACAGTGGCAGGAACAGCAGCGCGAGCAGCGCGACCGTGCCCAGGGCAACCCGCGCCGGCGTACACCATGCCCGCAGGCGATCTTTCTTATCCAGGTAAACGTCATTCATAAATCTCACCAGTTTGCGGATGCGGGAGCGGAACATGAAAAACGCGACGAGCAGGCTGGGGAGCCAGGCGTACTCGGGAATGTAGGAGTGCAACACGTTATACAAAAACATGACGACCAGCACGATCAGCAAGTAGCTGTAAATGCCCGACAGCAGGGCATAAGAGAGGTAAAGCACGCGGCGATGGCGGGGCACAAACTCGACTTCCACGGGCAAGAAGAACAGGCGCCGCTTCACCCATTGCGAGACGTAGAGCGTGGACCTTTCCTTGAGGTCAACTTCGCCCAGAATCTCCGAAAACATGTAATAGCCGTCGAGCTTAATCAGCGGGTTCAGGTTCAGCAGGGTCACCCCGATACCCGAAACCATGATCACCTTGTAGGCAAAATCGTGCACCCAAATGCCCGGAGCGGTGGTCCACCAGATGGTGGTCGCGAAGAAGCAGATAATCAGATCGGCCCATATCCCGGCGATAATGGTGCACAAGCGCGCTTTGCGGTCGCCGATGATCCAGATCTGGGTGACATCGCAAACGAACGTCGGGGCGAAATACATGAGAAGAAATTCCATCTTCTCGACATTTCCACCGAAGTGTTTGCAGGTCATCCCATGAGCCGACTCGTGGACAAACGCCATCGCACCGAAAAGCAGCCAGAATTCGAATAGGTCCCAACCGGTTTTTTCGGTGAAGTTGTAAAAGCGGAAGCTGTCCAGCCAGATTTCGTCGAATTTCCCCACCCACATCCAAACCATCACCCCGAAGCACGCCAGGGTGAGCAGCGTGAACCATGGCGTATAGACGAACTCGACGTACGGCTTCAGCCGAGTGAGATAGTCATCGGCACGCGGCCACTTGTGCAGAGTAATGTCGGTGATATCGGCAATGGCAAAGCGCTTGTGGTGATGATGGCCAAGCTTCTGTTTCAGGGTGATGTTCTTTTCCAGGGGCGTCCGATATAGCAGGTCGGTTTGCTCGGCCAGAAAAGCGGCGAATTCCTTTACGTCGTCTTCGGTGAAGGCCACGCCGGCGCGCTGTTGGATGAGGGCCGAGAGTTCCGCGTAGTTACGCTCGCCGTCGAACGATTCCAGCAGCATCCATTGCTCAGGGGTCAGGCGGACGAAACTGTCACTGCCGGGCATCTTGGCCAGCACCGTGCGCACGCCTTGCTCGATGTGCTCCTTGGCAATGACACGCTGGTCCAGGCGGGGCAAACTTCTTTGCGCATTCTTCGCCGGGATCTCCGGCAAGGCGGCATCGAAGGCTTCGAGCAGGTTCATGGCTTCGGCTTCAGGTTGATATTGACGAGCATGCCAGGCCGCAGGGCCGCGTCTGGGTCGGTGATTTGCGCCAGGATTTCCACCGTCCCGCTGGACGGATCCACCACCGGGCTGACCTGAATCACTTTGGCGGTGTACTTGGTATCGGTAGAGACATCTGCTGAACTCACGTTGAGCAGCAGGCCTTCCTGCGCCTGGCCAAAGAACCTTTCCGGCAGCGTAAACCTGACCTCCAGGGGCGCCATGGCCGTGACCCAGAAGGTGCGGTCACCGACTGCGACCTTCTGCCCAAGCCGCACATAGCGGCGAGCTACCACGCCATCGAAGGGAGCTCTGATTGCGGCCTTGTCTTTTTCGAACTGCAACGAGCGGAGCACATCGCGAGCGTTGTTGAGGCTTTCGGCTTCACGTTTGACCTCAAACTCGTCCGCCTGCTCCTTGTAAACCGTGTGATCGAGCTCTTCTTTAGCGATTACCTGGTCGGCATAAAGGATTTCGGCGCGCCGGCGATCGGCTTCGAGAACTTTGGTTTCCGCCTTCCAGTTTTCCAGGTTGGCCTCGATCGCCTTTACGTGGTCTGCCGCTGCATCCACGTCCGCCGCTATCTGCCGGTCGTCCAGTTGCGCCAAAATCTGTCCTTTGCGGACGGCATCACCCGTCTGGACATAGAGTGCCGCGATGACGCCGGCGCGCTGTGCTGCAACATCGAGCTGATTCTCGACGATAATCGGACCGGAGGCGATGGCATCTTTCGCCGCGGCATTGACAGCGGGAGCATTCGTGTCAGCGGCGGCGACGTGAGGCGCCGGGGCGGCCGGTTCCGGCGCCGCGGCCACCAGAGACGGGTCCTTCGAGCCATTGCAGCCGCTGCAAGCCAACGATAGTATCAACAGCGCGAGCAACTCCTGTTTCATAGCTCCCCTTTCACCATCCCACCCAGGACCACAGCTTCGACCACAACCATATTGCCGGGCGGCGCAACAGCACCCATCCCGCCGGCGCCCAGCCGGTCGATACCTTGGCTTCACCCTGCATGCCGGAGCGGACCAGTCCCTCCTGATTGGGCACCGCCAGTCGCGCGTAAAAGACGCGCTGATTGCCGTTCAATTCTGCCTTGGGACTCACGACCACCACCCGGGCGTGAAAGGTGTGATTGGGCAGCCCTTCCAGCTTCACCGCCGCATTCTCGCCATTGCGCACGCGCTCCACATCGGCTTCCTCGACAGCGACATCGATGTCCGCATGCGAAGTGTCGACGACTTCGGCGAAGGTGTCGCCGGGGTGAAGGCTCTCGCCAACCAGGTCTTGAATGCGCGCGGTTGCGACCCGGCCGGCAATGGGCGTGCGCAGCAGCGTCTTTTGCAGCCGCTGGCGGGCGCGCGACACCTCGGAGTTCCAGTAGTCGGCCTGCACTCGCTGGATACCGGCTTCGGTGCCGTCGTTGGAAGCCAGTGCGCGATCCATGGCGGCCACTGCCGACTCATACTTGGCTTGCGCCTCCGCCAGTGCAGAGCGGTACTGCCAGTCGTCTAACTGTGCTAGAACGGCTCCCTGCAGGACCGCATCGCCTTCCTGCACTTCCACACGCTGCACCATACCCGGTACCTCGGGCTGTATACGCGCGCTGCGCACCGGCGCAACCGTTGCCGAACCGGCCACACGCAGCGGCAGAGGAACGGCCGTCAGGAATACCACAGCGGCAACGGCTGCGCCCACCATCAGCATTCTTCGCCGTTTCTCCATGGCGAGGAATTTTCGTTTGCGGCTCAGGATGGGCTCAAGCAGATCAATGAAGGGGACCTCGCGATACAGCGTGGCATTGCGCAACGCAACCGTGGCCTGTCCGGCCAGCACCTTGATCATTTCCAGATGCGCGGTGCTGAGGAAATCGGGATCGCTGCTTTCGAAGGAAAGAATGCCAATTCGGCCATCGTCATCGGCCAGCGGCAGCGAATGGAATCCGCGCATGCCCGTCTGCTCGAAATAGGCACGGAACTTGGCCGCCGTTTCCTCCCGCTCGGCATCCACCTGCTCGCCGTGCTGGCTGATGAGCATGGGGCTGTTGGAGAGCGAAGCCCACTCCAGTAGCGACTGCAAGCGCACGATATCCGGGTCCTGGGGATTGATCTTCGCCGCGCCGCTGACAGCTTTGATCTGGAGCTTCCCGCGCCCCTCCAGCGCGATGGCGGCACGCTCATACCCGATGACGCTGTTCGGCTCGTTGACGATGGCTTGCAGCACGCGATCAAGATCCAGCGTGGAGGTGATTTCGTTGCTGACCTTGACCAGCGCTTCCAGCACCTCCAGTTTGCGCTCGGCTTGCAGCAAGTCGGCATTGTGCAGCGCGTTGCTGGCGGTCTCGCACATGTTCGTCAGCAGAAAATGATCATCCTCGTCGAACGGCAGGCCATCGTTGCGGTTGACCGCCTCCACAACACCCACCAAGCTGTCCACTTCCACCAGAGGGGCCGCCATAAGCGAGAAGATGGCAGTGTCTTCATGACCCGCATTACGTCTCTGCAGCCGCGAGTCGTCGCCATCGTCGATCAGCACGGATTCGCCGTTTTCGGACACATCCGCGGCGATCCCCTCGCCCGCCCGCTGAGCACTTCCGACGGTAACGGTTGGGTCATAACCCGCCTGGTGGACCAGTTGCAGTTCTTCACCGCTGCCTAGCATCCACAAATTGACTGCCTGCACGTTCATCACATCCGCGAATTTCTTCGCGATCATGGGCAGCAATTCATCGAGTTCGAGAGTAGAGTTGAAGACCTTCTCCAGGTCATACATCTGCGTAACCCGGCTGATCGACTGCAGGCTGATGTCGCGTTCGCTCTCGTAGGCCAGGGCAGCCGCCATGGCAGGGGCTACGATTTCGGCAAGCCCGCTGAGCCACTGCAAGGCGGCAGCGGGCAGAGCTCGCTCATAAGCGATCACCTCGATAGCGCCGACCAGAACATCGTCCACGATCAGCGGGACATACGAGAGAGACACGGCCTTGCGCCGGATGTCCAGATGCGAAAACTCTCCGCGATCCAGCGTCCCGCAGTCGAACGTCTGGAGGGCGCGGCCCACGGCGATCGCGCCGAGCGTGCCCGCGTCGAAGTCGACAACGTTAGCTACCTGGATTTCACCGGCTTTGGCTTTGGCAGTCCAAGCGGGGTCATTCTGGTCCGCGATGACATACACGACCACGGCGCTGTCCGGCAGGAGTTCGCAGACGAGGTCCGCGATCACTTGCGCCCGCGCTGCCGTTTCCGGCCGAACCAACAGCGCAGCCGCAACCTTGGTCACCGGAACTGCCGGGGCAGACGAGTGAGTCGCCATGTTCTTCCTGGAGAGACGTGAACGGTGCCCGCATTATAAGCCCATTCGTCAAGCTGGCGAGCCTATTTGTCAAGCTGCAGGCGTCTGGGTTACGGATTTCAAGACCGTGCCGCGGCAGGTCTTCCGTGGCTGGGCGTGCTGGTTCGCCACGGATGTTGGCTCAGAAATCATATATGAACACGGTGTTTTGCATTACAGCGAATGGTCGGCAATTCGGGAAGTTGACCAGAAACGGGCTTACGGGAGATTACGCCGCCAAGTCGGCCAGTGTTTACGAATGCTTTTCTGCCATCTGGTCGTATCACACCCCCGATGCGCGAATGGGACATGATCGTTTCGAGCGCGTGGTAGGCAACAAGGAAACTACACCCACGTGATGAAAAATCCCCTTTTGCATAGGTGACCATCGACTCTACGTGATGCGGAGGCCGCTTCCTCAGGCGCCGGGATGGAACATCCGGATCGCCCAGAAGGTCAGCATCGAGACCGCGGCTGCGGCCGGAATGGTGAGAATCCACGCCCAGACGATGCGCCGGGCGACACCCCAGCGCACCGCTGAGATGCGGCGGGTCGTTCCCACGCCTACGATTGCGCCGGTGATGGTATGCGTGGTGCTGACAGGAATGCCCGCCAGGGCCGTCCCCCACAAGGTCAGAGCTCCGGCACTCTCGGCGCAAAAGCCGCCCACCGGCTTGAGCTTGGTGATCTTCGAGCCCATGGTATGCACGATGCGCCAGCCGCCGAAATAGGTACCCAGCGCAATGGCCGTGTGCGCGGCCAGAATGATGGGCCAATGCCAGTGTCCCCAGTTGGCTTCGAAGTCGCGCTTGCTGAGCACGCCCGCCGTGTACAGCGCGCCGGCGACGATGCCCATGGTCTTCTGCGCGTCGTTGCCGCCGTGTCCCAGGCTGTAAGCGGCCGCGGAGAACAACTGGAGCTTGCGAAACAAGGTGTCCACTTGGCGCGGCGAGCGGCGGCGGAAGATCCACGAGATCGCGACCATGAAGACAAAGCCAAGCACCAGGCCCAGGACGGGCGCGACCACGATAAAAACCAGGGTCTTGGTCCAGCCGCCGGGGATGATGACGGCGGGCGCTGCACGCCAGCCGTGCAATACAATCGCCCGGCCCATGGCGGCGCCCGCGTAGCCGCCGATCAGGGCATGCGAGGACGAGGTCGGCAAACCCAGCAGCCAGGTGACCAGGTCCCAGAGGATGGCGCCGACCAACCCGGCCATCACCACGTACTGGGTGACGATTTCCAGTCGAATCATGCCGGTGCCGATGGTCTTGGCTACGGCCGTGCCGAGTAGGAATGCAGCCAAGAAGTTGAATATCGCGGCCCACACTACCGCCAGCCGCGGTGACAATACGCGCGTCGAGACCACGGTGGCAATGCTGTTGGCCGCGTCGTGGAAACCGTTAAGAAAATCGAAGACGAGCGCGAGAACAACGGTCGAGACCAGCAGCAGAAGGTCTGTGCTCACGCGTGCCCATCCGGCTTCGCCATGGATTTGCGATACATTGCGGGCATCAAGCGCTTTTCAGGACGACGGTTTCCAGCACGTCGGCCACGTCTTCGGCCTTGTCGCTGGCTTCTTCCAGGATCTCCAGCAGTTCTTTCAGCTTGATCAGGGTAATGGGATCGGGGCTGTGATCGAACAGTCGTCCGATGGCCTCGCGGCTGACCTGGTCGGCTTCGTTCTCCAGTCGGTTCACTTCCACACAGTGGGCCAGCAGCTTTCCGTTCTTGTTGAGCAGGCTGACGGCTTTTTTCAGTTCTTCCGCCTGTTTCAGGATGATGCCGGCCAGTACCGGAGCCGAGGGCGACGGCTGCGTGATCTTGTAATTCAGCAGGCGGTCGCTCGCCGCATAGATGAAGTCCAGAACATCGTCGAGCGAGGAGACGAGCAGGTGGATATCTTCGCGGTCAAAGGGCGTGATGAAGGTCTGGTTGAGCTTCACCAGCAGGCGGTGCGTCATCTCATCGCCGTGGTTCTCAATTTCCTTGATTCTTTCGACCGCGCGCGGCATGGTTTCGTAGTTGTAATTGTGCAGCAGGTCGCAGAGGGCCTGTGCCCCGTTGACGAGGTTGGCGGCAATCTCCTCAAACATGTCAAAGAATTTGGTTTCCTGCGGGATCAGGCGCATCGCAAGCTCCGGCGTGAAGGCAGGGTCTTGGGCAGGTGCATATGCAGTCGGAGACGGTTTGTAACAGAACTGCAATAAAAGGATGGCATGAGGGGGCGAGCCGGTCAAACCAGGACGGGCTTGGTCACAGGTGACGGTGATTCGGCCGGGCAGAGGAGATGCGGCGGTTACGAAGTCAGGCCGGAATTTTCAGCCCGGAGCGAGGCTATGGATCGTCGGTCAGCAGCTTGCGTATGGAGTCGGCCTTCTGCAGTGCGGCGCGGCTCTTGGCGACATAATGCTGTGCGCGCCTGGGGTTTTCCGCTTTGGCGATCCGGTCGGCGTGGTGCGCTAATTCGCTACGCCCGTGAGAAGTGCCTTGCCGCTGTTCTCGGCGCGTTGCTGATCGGCAACTCGCCCTTGCCGCTGGTAGAGCTTTGCCAGGTGTTGCCAAGCGTCGGGAGCATCGGGGTCGAGCTTGACCGCTTGCTCTTCAAACGAAGTCGCCTGCTTCAGGTCACCCAATGCCGCCCATGCAGCGGCGCGTCCCTGCGCGATGTCGAAGTTGAAGCTGCGCCCGGTTTTCTCGGCGAGCAAATCGGGGGGCGCGGAATGGGCGGCATCATCGAGCGACCGCAACGCCGCGTCCGGCTGATGATTCATTAGGTACAGCCGCGCGAGTTTGACCAGCGCGTGTGCGTTCAGCGTTCGGTCGGCGGAAAGTGGAATTGCCTGCTGCAGAGCGTGAATCGCCTGCGGCCTCCGTCCGTCCTTTTGGTACAGGTCGGCGAGCGAAAACCAGATCAGGCTCTCCTTGGGATCAATCGCCAGCGCAGCCAGCCATTGCTTTTCCGCCGCGGCGTCTTGGCCGATGGCGTGGTGAAGTGCGCCGAGGTTGACCATGGCCTGCAATCGCATAGCCGGGGCAGACGATAGCCGGAGTACGGCTTCGTTCGCAGGTATGGCGTCCAGCACGCGCTCCTGCCGCTGATACAGCTCCGCCAGCGAAGCCCAGACGCTGCCTTGAAAATCGGGCAGCGAGCCCCACGGCGTAACTTCGCGCGGGGCGAGCGCCAGCGCCCTCTTCCATTCGTCTTCGGCCTCCGACTCGCGTTGGTTGGCCACGAGGACCTGGCCGCGGTACCAGCGCGCGTGGGCATTGTCGGGGAAGATGGCCATGGCCTTGTCGGCGGCGTCGAGCGCTTGGGAGTTGCGGCCTAGCGCCGAGAGAACGCGCGCTGCATTGATCCATTGATTGAACGATGCGGCGTTGAGCGGCAGCGGCTGGTGCGGAACCGTAGCGGTGTTGCAATCGACTTCCAAGTGCTTGATCAGAGCTTCGTTGTGTGGAGTCCGGCGGAGCAGGACGATGGAGTTCTCATCAAGATATACCGGCCGCCACTGCTCGCTGTTGCAGTCGGACTTCAGCCGGTCGAGCGAGATTTCGTCGAGCGTCAAAGGGAAGATGATGGTGTTGATGCCGTATTTGTCGGCTTCCTTCTGCCACATCGGGGAATCGAGCGGAGTACTGAGCAGCTCGCCGCCATGTTCGGCGAAGGCCGGTCCGAACGGGACGCCCCGTCCGTCAATGTAGTCGCGGCGTTCCGGCCCCAGTGTCCACAGGATGTAGCCGCCTTCATTGAAGGTGTCGAGCACCTCACCCGGAAGGTTTTGCGCCTGGATAAATTCGGCGCCGCCGCGCGGGAACCAGCCCGATAGTCCTGCGCCAAAGGTGGAAAGATTGCGTTCGGCAAGATAGTGATAGTTGGTGATGAGATCGACGGAGCGCACGACGGCCAAGGCGGCGAATGCGACAACCGCAGTCGCAGCGAGAACGGAACGCGCCCGCGGATTAGGCAGGCGCGAGCGAATCTCTTGCATCGCCGAAAGCAGCACGGATCCCGCTACGACCACGATGATGCAGCTCGCCAGGGCGACCAACCGGAGATGCTTGCTGGCTTCGTAAGCGGCGCCGATCAGCAGGACCGCCGCGCCGACGCGGAGTTGCAACACGGCCGCGACGAAGCCGAGAAGGGTAATGAGAAAGAGGACATGAAACAGATCGCTCGTATTGCGCAGCGAAAAGCTGGTGAGAAGATTCGTCCAGTTCCAGTTCAGTGGCGCCCATTCGTTGATGTAGAGCTTGGACACCGTCCGGGTGTAGTCGACGAGCGCGGGATAGTACTTCCATCCCCAGGGATTTGCCAGAGTGACGGCGGCGGTGGCCGCGAACCACGGGAGTTCTCGCTTCAATCTGTCTATAGCATTACGCCGGCGCTCGCCTGCAAACGGTAACTCTAAAATCTCCACGCCCGCGAATGCCACCAAAAGTCCCAAACCGGAGAAGAAGCTCAGATGGACATTGACCCAAACCAGCATGAGCACGGGCAGCAACCAGAGCCGGGCCCGGCCAGTCTGGTGATTTTCCCAGAGCAGCGAAACATAGGCGGCAAAGAGAACGACCGCGAACAGTTCCGCGCGGGGAACGCTGCGAAAGGCAATGAAGGGAACGGCAACAATCGCGATGGCTGCCGTAACCACCGAGCCGCGGCGTAGCAGCAAAGCGACGGTGCTGAGGCATGCCGCCGCGCTCAGCCAGGAGAGCAACGTGTAGCCGCCGAGCAAGTAAACCCAGTACAGCATGAGTCCGCCGCCGGCGGGATAAATCGCAGGCGCGCCGGGCACAGTGTAGGAAAAGACATCGGCCGAAAATACGCGATGATGTTGCGCGACCCAGCGTCCCGTGGCCAAGTGCCAGCCGAGATCGGGATCGCCAACCGTCGCCAGCCCGGCGAGGAACGCGAAGGCCAGTGCGAAGACTGCGAGGACGTGAGAGAGGTGTCGCTCGAGATGTCCAGAATCGCCAGTCAAGACGGTACTTTCCTCAGCCGGATGGGTAGAGTGGGGGAACGGCTTAAGCGATGTGGACATTCACAGATGTGTCATGCGAACAGGAGGATGACGAGAGTGGCAGTATACCTGAACGCGCATGCCGTGGCGGCAATTGGCAGGCGCCCAGGCCTTGACTTATCGAGTTCCTGCGGCGCAGAATTTGCAAAATTGGGGCGAAGGCACGCCGTTCCCGATGTCCCTCCCATCTCCGCTCCCACGGCGTGCTTCAGAGGAGGAATGTATGAGTTCACCACAAGTTTCCAGGCTTGATATGGACAAGCTGAACGCCTTCATCGGCCAGTTTGTCACTGATCTCGGAGCGGCCGTTCACGCCGGCATGGTCGTCATTGGCGAAAAACTCGGGCTGTACAAAGTGCTCGCCAATGGCCCGATGACACCGGCTGAACTGGCAGTCGCCACGCAGACCGATGAGCGTTATCTGCGCGAGTGGCTGTCGTCGCAGGCTGCCGGCGGCTATGTCACCTTCGATGAAGCCACGGGCAAGTTCAGCCTCAGCGAAGAGCAGGCTTTCGCATTGGCGAAGGAAGACAGCCCGGCTTACTTGCCGGGAGCCTTCGAACTGGCGCTCGGATCTTTGGCGGCGGTGCCGCGCATTGCCGAATCGTTTCGCAGCGGCGCCGGCATGGGCTGGCACGAGCACAATGAAGGCGTCTTTCATGGTTGCGAGAAGTTCTTCCGCCCGGGCTATGCGGCCAACCTGGTCAGCTCGTGGATTCCCGCGCTGCACGAGGTTAAAGAAAAACTTGAAATGGGCGCGCGGGTCGCCGACGTGGGCTGCGGCAAGGGCATCTCGACGTTGCTGATGGCCAAGGCCTTCCCGAAATCGCAGTTCTTCGGATTCGACTATCACGACCAGTCGATTGAAGCGGCGCGCGAATCGGCGAAGCGCGAGGGTGTGGCCGATCGCGTCAGCTTCGACGTTGCCAAGGCGAAAGAATACCCAGGCGATAACTATGACTTCGTCGCGGTCTTCGATTGCCTGCACGACGTGGGCGATCCGGTGGGCGCAGCGGCACATGTGCGGCGCTCGCTGGCGAAGGATGGAACGTGGATGATCGTCGAGCCATTTGCCCACGATCAGTTAAAGGACAACTTGAACCCGGTGGGGCGGATGTACTACTCGTTTTCTACGCTGCTGTGTACGCCGTGCTCGCGTTCGCAGGAAGTAGGGCTATGCCTCGGCGCGCAAGCGGGCGAGTCGCGCATCCGCGAAGTGGTGACCACCGCCGGCTTCAGGCGCTTCCGCCGCGCTACCGAGACACCGTTCAACATCGTCTACGAAGCGCGGCCGTGATCGGTTGCCTGAAGATCGCACTCACTCACACGCCCTTTGCAGTTCCTCCTGTGAAGGGTGCTTGTCGAGCACGACGACATTGGTTGAACTCGACAGCGTCTGTAGGTCACCGCCGTGGAACTTTTCCCCAATCCGCGCAGGATAATCCTTTACATCGACCACCTGGTACTGTTGCTTGCTGATGATGGCCCCAGCTACACCGAGAAGCATGATGTTGCGGAAGGCGTGCGAGCCAATCGGCTTTACCGCCAGGCAGCCCTTCTTCGCAGCCTGCTCCGAATGAGTCTCAGCTTTGGCCGACGTGAGACTTGGGGTCGCGGGTTGCGGCTGAGCAGCTTGCTGTGCAACCGCAGGCTGAGGTTGAACTGTCTGCTGCGCAACGGCGGTTAGCGCGGCCAGCGCGATTAAGACGAATAGTGGCGCATGTCTCATGAGCGTTGCCCTTTCAGACGAGTTTTGGAATCCTTCGCATTGAGCCGTCAAAATTGCGAACCATTCGCGCGACGAATTTCAAGCTACGGCGTGATCCCCAGACCACGTCGCAGCGCACCCTGCCTCACTATGGTTGGTGTTCAGTAGCTTTTCCGTCCGAACTGTTCGCTGGGTCGGGCTTACCCGGATCGGCTGGACCGTGAACCAGCAGGGTGAACGGCTCCCCGGAGATGATGCTCTGGAACTGATAGTAGCCGGTGCTGTCGGTCGTGGTCAGTTGCGGCCCCGGTGCGGTGGGCTGTGTGAGCGCCACACCCGTGCCCGCGAGCGGAAGTCCCTGAACGAGGACGTATCCAGAGACGTTGGGGACTGTTAGCGTCATGCCGGAGAGGTCAGCTCCCGTAATGGCAATAGGGGTTGCCTGGCCCGTCGTGGTGTTAATTGTATAGAGTTCGCCCTCATGTGAATCCGCGTAAAGAACCCCCGCCACGACGGTCAGCGAACTGATATCAGTTACGCCGGTGTTACCGATCATTGTTGCCATCGCGTTTGATGTATTCACGGAATAAAGGACGGACCCGGACCCCGCATCGCAAGTGAGGTAAAGCGTGCTCCCGCCGCTGGACAACGCCTCCCAACAAACAGGGCCACCTATCGATCCAATGGGGGTGCATTGGCCAGTGCCAGCATTAACCGAGTACAGGTTGCGGCCGTTCGAAGCGAAATCGATGCCGTAGAGTGAGGAAGTTGTCGAACCGAAGCCGGCGTAATCGACGGAACACGCGCCGACCTCGGTAAGGCCTCCGCTGGCGAGGTTTACCCGGTATAGCGTGTCGCCTTGGTATGCGCCGCCGTAGACCCCGTCCCCGAAGGCGCCTAAACCAGCGAGCAATGGTCCGGAGTTGCCGAGCGGGTGAAACGAGCCGCTACCCAAGTTCAGGGTTCCGAAGGGTCCGGTTTGTGCATTTGTGATGGCATAAACAGTGGTGTTCTGGGCTATTGCGGCCGGGGAGGCAGCAATAACCGACGCAAAAAGCAGAGTTAGAGTGAGCGCGGCGATGACCCCGCGGAAGTTTGTCTCTAAAGCCTCAACCCGATGCTGGCCGTAGTTGCTCATCGCATTCTCCTTTCACCTCGCTGTAACTTCCGGGAGCGTGAAGTTTGCGCGACGTTTCGTCACAATAGCGGCAAGTTGCGGAGGGTGTGAAGTATCAGCGCGGATGTTACGGTAACTTCTGACCTAACTTGTTGAGGCAATTTGTCCTTGTCGGGCGCGTCGAGTGTGGCTATACTGCTTCCCACCCAGGCATCTGGCCATCTTCTGACACGCTCCCGGAAATTGGAGTGCCCATGCAAGACGGGACCTCGCATGTTGCTTCACAGCCAGAGTCCCCGGCTTTGGACGCCGCCATCCCTGCCCACGAGATCGACGCCACCATCTTCGCCCAGGAGATTGAGGCTGAGCTGAAGAAAATTCTCGCTTCGCCTCCCTTTCGCCGGGCGGAGCGTTCCAGCCAGTTTTTGGACTACGTTGTGCGCATGACGCTGGCGGGATCAGCCGGCATGCTTAAGGAACATGCGATCGGGGTGCGGGCATTTCGCCTGGGCAGCGACGAGTACGACCCTCTGATCGACAACAAGGTCCGGGTGGAGGCGGGACGGCTGCGCTCGCGTCTGGCTGCCTACTACGAAGAGCTGGGGCAGCATGATCCCATCCGCATCGACTTACCGAAAGGCACCTATGTCCCAACATTTTCGCGCAATGGTGTAGTTCAGCTGTTGCCGAAAACAGAGCGGGAAGCCAGTTCGCCCGCGCCCGCGGCGGATACGTTAGTGGTTCGTAAAGGACGGGCGTGGTGGTTGGCTGTAGCGGCGGTTTTGGCGGTAGCGTCGGCCGCGGCGGTTTATTTTGTTACCCGCAAATCTGCCAGGCTCGGCGAAAGGGACATTGTTGTTCTCGCCGATTTCGTCAACCGCACCGGCGATCCGGTATTCGACGATACCCTGAAGACGGCCCTCAGTGTCGCGCTGAGGCAATCTCCCTTCCTGAACGTACTTCCCGACAACAAGGTGGCCTCAACTTTGCAACTGATGGCTCGTCCCGCGAACGCCGCACTGACTCCCGAGGTCGCGCGTGAAGTTTGCGAACGGGCCAACGCTACAGCCTCTGTTGTGGGATCTATCGTCGCGTTGGGCAACAGCTACGTACTGGGACTGAAGGCAGCGAACTGCGTGACCGGAGACTTGCTGGCACAGGAGCAGGTGACGGCGCCCGCCAAGGAGAAAGTGCTGGATTCGTTGGGCCGGGCCGCCTCGAAGCTACGCGGCCAATTGGGCGAGTCGCTGGCGACGGTGCAGCGATACGACGTCCCGTTGGAACAGGCCACAACACCTTCCCTTGAGGCGCTAAAGGAATACAGCATCTATTATAAGCATGGAGATGTCCATGAATTACCCCACCTGAGGCGTGCCGTCGAGCTGGATCCAAACTTTGCTATGGGATACGTCGGATTAGGATGGCATTACTGGGGGGTGTCAGAAATTGGAGAAGCAAGTCAGTATTTTACGAAGGCTTTCCAATTGCGTGAACACGCCAGTAAGCTGGAACGGCTCAGGATTACAGCGGACTACTATACGAACGTAAGCGGCGAGCTGGACAAAGCACAACAAATTTACGCGGAACTGACTGCGAACTACCCTCGAAACGCCGATGTCTATCCATGGAACATTGCAACCGCTGCAGAAGGGCGATATGAAGAGGAATTAGTAACATATCACAATTTCCTGCTCCAGAATCCTTTGTACTTTATGGAGGGAGGTGACGGCTTCGGGACAACTTTCCTCGCCATACAACGCTTAGACGAGGCACGCCAAGCCTTTCAAAAGGCGCAGAAGCGCGGTGACAACTTCCTAGTACACACCGGACTCTACGCATTGGCATTTCTCGAAGGGGATTCTCGTGTTATGGCCGAACAGCAGGAGTGGTATGCCAAGCAGGGTGCATACCGAACCTTCGGACTCGCGCTCGCATCGGATACCGAGCTCTATGGGGGCCGGCTTAGGCAAGCGGAAGTCCTGACCGGCGAGGCGGAGCAGTACGCTATGCGCGAGGACTGGAAGGAGACTGCAGCGATATGGCAGCAGAATACTGCAATAGGAGCGGCAGCCGTCGGCGATGCAAAGGAATCCCGGGGATTGGCTGCGGCGGCCCTGGAAATGGCTCCGACCAGTCCGGCCGTTGAGGCCGAGGCAGCTATCGCTTTTGCCATGTCGGATGAGACGGTCCGAGCCGCGGCTCTGGCAAAAGAACTGAACCAACGCCTTCCAAAAGATACGCAGATGCAGGCACTCTGGTTGCCGGCAGTTCGTGCTCAAGTGGCGCTGGACCAGAAGGACCCGAGTGCGGCGATAAGCGAGCTTCAGAATACATTGCCACCCATTGAGTATGGCCAAATCATGTTCCTTAACAATATTTCCTGTCTCTATCACACCTATATCCGCGGTCAGGCGTTCTTAGCGGCGCGCCAAGGTGAGGCTGCGGCCGCTGAGTTTCAAAAGATCTTGGACCACAGCGGCATTGTGTGGAATTGTTGGACGGGAAGCTTGGCGCGTCTGGGCTTAGCGCGCGCCAATGCGCTCCAGGCGAGAACCTTGCAGGGCGCAGAGGCCGACGCGGCTCGTACCCGCTCACTGGCTGCCTACAAGGATTTCTTGATTCTCTGGAAAGATGCCGACCCCGACATTCCCATCTACAGGCAAGCCAAAGCGGAATACGCGAGATTGCAGTAGCCATGCATAGAACTGCGACGCTCGAATGCAATAGAAAAGGGCCGCCCATGGCGGCCCTGATCGGAGGGTAGGGGATTTAGAGCGTGGACTCGATTTCGAAGCCCCAGGCTTCCAGGAGCGGTTCGGGGATGTACTTCGAGTTCTTGTTCTTCCGCGCCCATTCGCGCAGCCGGGTGGAGCGGATGTACTGGTCGGGCTGCAGCTTGAACTCTTTCACCACCTGTTCGAACTCGGTGATGGTGGGGACGACCGGGCCAATGGGCTCGGGTTTGCCCCAGTTCGGATTTCCGCGTCGTTTTGCCATGTCAGTGCTTTCTTTCCTATCCGGAGAGATGTAGGTCGGATGACCGCCGTGTTGCAAGTGATGCCTTCATCCTTGTCGCCTAACTGATTGGATTCAAGCAGCTTCAACAACGATTCAGGGCGCGCTGCCCGGGCCTACGAGAAACCGACTACACCGGGTTGGGAACCGATTCTGGCCCGAAAAGACGATTTATCATAGTCCGGTTTTCGCCCTACTTCAAGCCAAATCCCTGTGCATAACTGCCTACAAAGTTGCACGCTGCGGTTCCGACTTCTATGTTGTTGATGAATAGACGAGTTAGCTGGCAATAGGTTAGCGGAAGCAGAAGGCGAGAGAAGCGCCTGAATGGAAAAAGCCACGTCAGCTCCGGTTGAGAAAACGAACGGGGGCGGAGTTGTGGTTCAAAGGCTACGGCCTCACAGTCGGTCTCGGTGCCCCTGCGAAGATCGTATCCACCATGCGCTCGGCGGCGGGAAGGTCACGCGATAGCCGCTGCGCATCGGCACGGGCTTCTTCGGCCTGGCGGTTTTGTCCGGCCTGGTCGAACGCACGAGCAAGCAGCAGATAGCCGACATCTGAGGGCCGAACCTGTGCGGCACGCCGATACGCCTCTATCGCGGCCTGCGGGTCGCCGGCCTGCGCGGTGACGATGCCCAAGGCAAGCCAGAGCTGCCCGTCGCGCGGATCGATCTGGAGGGCCTTCTCAAAGCTGGTGCGCGCCTGCTCGAACTCTCCCAATTGGCGATAGGCCGAGCCCATGCGGGCAAACGTTGTCGAACGTAACCACAGGTTCTTCTGGACTGCATCCTCGGTGAGCGCGATGGTCTTCTGATACTCCGCGATCGCCTGTCGCGCGTCGCCATGCTGCTGCTGGTAGGTGCCGATCGCCATGTAAGCGGACGGGTCGGAAGCATTCATTTGCGTTGCAGCGACGAAGTGCGGCTGGGCTTCGTCACCGCGTCCCTGGTCCACGAGCAGAGCCCCAACGATGTTCTCGGCAAGGTAGTTGTTGCGCGTGACCTCCAAGGCATGCGTCCACAGAGCCAGGTTGTCGCCCCAAAAGGAGATCTGGCGATAGCTGAGCGCGGACAGCACGGTCAGAACCGCAACACCGGCGGTGCGAAGAATCACAGGCGGGAGATACCGTTGTTCGGCGAGATCGGAGACTCCCCACGAAACCAGCAGGAACAGTCCGATGAACGGGAGATACGCATAACGATCGGCCATGGCCTGGCGGTTGATCTGCAACAGACCGATCATGGGTACCAGCGTACCCAGGAACCAGAGCCAACCGACGAGGAAGTAACGCCGGCGAGCGAATAAGATCGCCACCGCCGAGATGACGAGCAGAAGCAACGAAGCTCCCACGATCTGCCATGCCGGCAGGTGGACGCCGGGATGCGGGTAGAACGGCGCCAGGCGTGAAGGCCAGAAAGCTCTGGCCACATATCGCACATAAGAAAGAACCGCGTTTTCGATTCGCGCCGAGAACGGGAAGCTGCGGTTGATGCCGCCGACCGCAACCTGCGATTTCACCGTGATGACGCAACTGATCGCAGCCAGGGCAAACAACGGCAGCTTTTCCAGCAGCAGCCAGCGGAAGAGTCGCTGTTCGCCATTCGCTATTCGCCTTTCGCCGGAGGGTCGCTGTTGGCTTTTGGCTTTTAGCTCTTCGCCAGGAACACCACGGGCGGAGCTCTGGCGGACGGCGAATGGCGAAGGGCGAACGGCGAGCCTTTCCAGGGGCCAGTAATCCCAAAGCAGCAGAACGAAGGGGAAAGTAACGATTTGCGGCTTCGACATCAGGCCCAGAGCGAATGCGCTCGCAACGGCCAGATAGCGTCCGGCTCGCGGTTTGTGCAAATACCAGTTATATGCCAGTAATGCGAGCAGAAAGAATGTCATGCTCAGCAGGTTTTTCCGCTCGGCAATCCACGCCACCGATTCGACATTGATGGGGTGCAAGGCGAAGAGCGCTGCCACCATCGCGCTGCGCTGCACGCGCTGCGTCGCTTGCCGCAAAACCCAGAACAGCAGGACGACATTCAAGGTGTGCAGGAGGAGATTGACGTCGTGCGGGCCAGCCGGACCCTCGCCGAAGAGATCGCTGTCGAGAGCATGCGAGAGCCACGCCAGAGGATGCCAATCGGGTACGTCCGGAGTAACTGATCCAATCGAGGTGAACGCCCACTTTATGGTTTCCCAGGTCAATCCGGCGCGGACATGAGGATTGGAATAGACGTACGAACCGTCATCGAGCTCTGCAAAGGGATGGGAATGGACCGGGAGATATACTGCAACGGTCACGACCGCCAGCAGAAGCGCCAGCCAGATCGCGGTCCTCCTGATAGGTCTATCCCTCTCGATTCCAGCACGTCGCCGTGCGGACCGCGGGCGGGGACTTGCGGTTGGGGAAGACTTCACGGGCAGGACTTTGTTCCTCGGAATTTTTTCTGTGCGGAGACTTTGCCTATCTTACACTGCGACTGAGAGCGAAGGCTCCTGCTCCCTCCTGGGTGGGCAGGCTCGAAGCCAACGAAAGCGCCACGTCAGCTCAGGTTTGAGGGACGTGGCGCGAGAAGCTTCGTGGTTCTAGGGGCCTACTGAATGAGGACCGTGTAGTTCGACGAAGCGATTCCGTTTACGACGATCTGTAGGTGGGTGGTACCGGTCTCGATATTCGAGGGGATATCGACATAGGTGTACGCGGGACCATGGTAGCCCACAGCCATGGTGCTGTGGTTATGCGTGTGGCCGTAAAAAACGTGTCCTGTGCCCACATTGGTAAACCGAACCAGCGGGTAGTTGGTGGCGTCCTGGAAGTCATCGCCGTAGGCGTTGTTCTGCGAAACGCCGTTGAAGTTCGTGCCGGCAACCCGGTAGGTCTGGCCGGGCTGGTACGAAGGAGCGGTGGTGTATATCGCGGTCGGGGTCCAGCCGGTGTACTGGCTGCCGGCCGAGGTGAACAGCTCGACGTCATTGCTGAAGTCGGTGAACATGATCTGCCCGGTGGGCAGCATCAGCATGTGGCCGTAGTAGGAAGTATCACCGGAACCGTTGGGCGGGTTGGGCACCGTGGTGATTGCGCTGCCATTCCACTCAAACATCTGGCCGCCGGAATTGAAGATTCCGGGACTGGCGAACATCAACACGTTGCCGTTCACTTCCAGTGCAGCCGCACCGTCAGCGATATCGAAACTGCCCGGGAAATCCGGGGCCTCGGTCCAGGTGTTGTTCGAGTAATTGTAGATGCCGTTGTGGCCGGCGGCGCAGCGGTTTGCGCCGGTCTGGAACACCGTTCCGTTGGGCATCAGAACCGCCGGGCCCAGCTCATACGAGGCACGGTTCTGACCACCGCAGTTTGCGGATGAATCCCAATACTGCATGGGCGTGTTGCCTTGGCTGGTCCAGGCGCCGGTCGAGGGATTGTACAGCTCGTAGTTCATGCCGGTCGGGTTGTACTGAAAGACGTAAGCGTCAACGTCCAGCACTCCGCCGCCAGGCAGCAGCGTCAAGCCTTCCTCATCGTAGATATCGAACTTGCCGGTTCCGGTGGCCGTCCAGCTCAAGGTTGAAGGGTTAAGCAGCGCCGCCTGTGGGGGGGTGTCGCAGCAACTGCTCTGAAAGTAGGTACCATTGCTCAAAACAACGCTGGGGCTATCACCGATGGAAGCCCAGCCGCTGGGAGGAGCGACGGAAGTCCAGGTATTGGCCACCGGATCGTAGATCGCGCCCTTGGTGGTCCAAGCGTCAGAGCCCAGATTGTACTCGCCACCCTCGGCGATATATCGTCCATCGGGTAGCACGGCGGAGCCGAAGTAGAGCGGGCCGTAACCGGAAGGCATGGTGGCGACCTGGGTCCAGGTTCCGGTTGCGTAGCTACCGCTAAGGTCCGGGCACAGAGTCCACCAGTTGCCCCAAGTTCCATTGTTACCGCTTTCGTCGTGCACCAGGACGCAGCCGTTGGTCAGCAGGGCTTCGGCGCCGGCGCCGATATTGGGTACGTTTTGTACCGGTGTCCAAGTTTGCGCCGTAGCAGCCGTCGCTGCGCACACGGCAATCGTGGCGATCGCAAGAATTCGCGTGAGCTTCATGATTCTCCTCTAGCTTTTTTCAGTTGTTTTCAAACGGGGACCGTCGATGCAGACCGTCGGCGTCCGGCAGGCTGGGGCCGCAGACGTACATCTCTGAGAAACAGCTTCGAAAATCTACTCCGAACGCTCGTTCGAAGTCAACGGGAACGCGCAAATACTATTCAATTCGTTGTGGCGGAAAGCGGTTCACCAGAAGGTGACAAACCAAGCAGCGCTTTGAAATAAAATAGTACCTGTGTGGTACTATATAAATCTAAGCAATTGGGACGATGATTCGCTTTGCCAAGCTGACGGATTACGGGCTGGTGCTCATGAGCATTATGGCCCGCGACAGTATTGCGACCGTTCACACGGCGCGCGATCTGGCAATTGCCTCGCACCTGCCGCTGCCGACCGTCAGCAAGGTCCTGAAGCAGCTCTTGCAGAGCGGACTGCTGACTTCGCATCGTGGGCTGAAAGGCGGTTACGGATTGGCCAAGGAGCCGGCGGACATTTCCGTCGCCGAAATTGTCACGGCCATTGAGGGGCCGATCGCGCTGACCGAGTGCAGTACGGATGGAACCGGAAGTTGCGATTTGGAGCGGTCGTGCCCCAACAAGGCGAACCAACGGATTATCAGCCAGGTCATGCGCGGAGCGCTCGAAAAAGTCGCGCTGTCCGACCTGGCCCGACCCATGCAGTTGACTGCCATCCGCGACGCAAAGGGCAAGCTGGTGCCGACGATTGTTCAAATATCCGGGAGAGTGCAATGAGTTCGAGTGTCAATACGATTCAGGACCTGGCGAACCGCGAGTACAAGTGGGGATTCGTCACCAACATTGAGGAAGAGCGCGTTCCCAAAGGCCTGAATGAAGATATTATCCGCCTGATTTCGGCCAAGAAGAACGAGCCGCAGTTCATGCTGGACTGGCGCCTGAAGGCGTATCGCTACTGGGCGTCGCAGGAGGCCAAGCAGGCCGAGCCGAAGTGGGCGAATATTCACTACCCGCCGATCGACTATCAGGCGATCACCTATTACTCCGCGCCCAAACAGAAGCCGCAGTTGGAGAGCCTTGACCAGCTCGATCCGGAAATCCTGCGCACCTACGAGAAGCTGGGCATTCCACTGGCGGAGCAGAAGATGCTGGCGGGCGTGGCCGTCGATGCGGTCTTCGACAGCGTCTCCGTGGCGACCACCTTTAAGGCCAAGCTGGCCGAGGCCGGCGTTATCTTCTGCTCGTTCTCGGAGGCCGTGCAGAAATATCCCGAGCTGGTGCAGAAGTGGCTGGGCTCGGTTGTGCCGTATACCGACAATTTCTTCGCGGCGCTGAACGCTGCGGTTTTCAGCGACGGATCGTTTGTCTACGTGCCGAAGGGCGTGCGCTGCCCGATGGAGCTGTCCACCTACTTCCGCATCAACGCTGCCGAGACCGGCCAGTTCGAGCGCACGCTGATCGTCGCCGACGAGGGCGCCTATGTCAGCTACCTTGAGGGTTGCACCGCGCCGATTCGTGATCAGAATCAGTTGCACGCGGCGGTGGTTGAGCTGGTTGCACTCGACAATGCGCAGATCAAGTACTCGACCGTGCAGAACTGGTATCCCGGCGACAAAGAAGGACGCGGCGGAATCTACAACTTCGTCACCAAGCGCGGCAAGTGCCAGGGCGTGAACTCAAAGATTTCGTGGACGCAGGTCGAGACCGGCTCGGCCATCACCTGGAAGTATCCCGGCTGCATTTTGCAGGGCGACAACTCGGTGGGCGAGTTCTACTCGGTGGCGCTGACCAACAACTATCAGCAGGCCGACACCGGGACCAAGATGATCCACATTGGCAAGAACACGAAAAGCACGGTGGTGTCGAAGGGCATCTCCGCCGGACACGGGCAGAACACGTATCGCGGGCTGATCAAGATTCTGAAGGGCGCGACCGGCGCGCGCAATTACACGCAGTGCGACTCGCTGCTGATCGGCGATAAGTGCGGCGCGCATACGTTCCCGTATATCGAGGTGCGCAACTCGACGGCGCAGATGGAGCACGAGGCGTCCACGTCGAAGATCGGCGAGGACCGGATGTTCTATCTGCGGCAGCGCGGGCTGAAGGCCGAGGATGCGGTTTCGATGATCGTGAACGGATTCTGCAAGCGCGTCTTCCGCGAGCTGCCCATGGAGTTTGCCGTGGAAGCGCAGAAGCTGCTGAGCGTGAGTTTGGAAGGCAGCGTGGGGTAAGGGTTTTGAAAGGGCACGGCTTCAGCCGTGTCGTCGAAGGTTTTTACATAATGTGTCATCCCGAGTGGAGCGAAGCGGAGTCGAGGGACCTATTGTCCTCCCGACTTGTATACCACTGCGGGCCGGAAGCAGGTCCTTCGACTTCGCGCCCGGCTGACTCGCTGCGCGAGTCGAAAAAAACCAGCGGGCGCTGCGCTCAGGATGACACTGGGATTGCTATTCGCGCGGCATCTGGCTGTCCGCGGACATTTGAGGACGAATTGAAATAATGAGCTTACTGGAAATCAAGAACCTGCACGTCAACGTTGGCGGCAACGAGATCCTCAAGGGCATCGACCTCACGGTCAGTGCCGGCGAGGTGCACTCCATCATGGGGCCGAACGGCTCGGGCAAGAGCACGCTGGCCCAGGTGCTGGCGCGGCGCGAGAGCTACAACGTCACCGCCGGCTCCATCACTTATGACGGTAAAGACCTGCTGGAGATGAAGGCCGAAGACGCCGCCTGCGAAGGCGTCTTTCTGGCATTTCAATATCCCGTCGAGATCCCCGGCATCAGTAATGCGTATTTCCTGCGCTCCGCGCTGAACGCCGTGCGCAAGTACCACGGCCAGGATGAAATGGATGCCATGGACTTCCTGCCCATGCTGCGCGAAAAGCTGAAACTGCTGGAGATGGACGATCGCATGATGAACCGCTCGGTGAACGAGGGCTTCTCCGGCGGCGAAAAGAAGCGCAATGAGATTTTGCAGATGGAGGTGCTGCAGCCGCGGCTCGCGGTGCTGGATGAGACCGATTCCGGCCTCGACATCGACGCGCTGAAAATTGTGGCGAAGGGAGTGAACGCGATGCGCAGCCCGGAGCGGGCGTTTGTTGTTGTGACCCATTATCAGCGGCTGCTGAACTATATCGTGCCGGATTATGTGCACGTGCTGATGAATGGCCGCATCGTGCGCTCGGGCGGGCCCGAGTTGGCGCTGGAGTTGGAAGAGAGCGGCTACAGCGACATGGAACGGGAAACGACGAACGCCTAGCGCCACGGGCGCAAGCCCGCTTTATGCTGCGCAGATTCTAAGGATTTCATAGAACGTGATTACCGCGACCGAACAACTCGAAACCTTTCTTGCGAGCTTCAGTGAATTCCAGAGGACTGCTACCGGCCGCGAAATCGGTTGGCTGCGCAAACTTCGTGAGGAAGCCTTTGCCCGCTTTTGCGAGACTGGCTTTCCGACCACTCACGACGAAGACTGGCGCTTCACCAACGTCTCGCCCATCGCGAGGACGGAATGGCAGCTTGCGACCGGCACGGCGAATGTCAGCAGAGAGACAATTGACGCATACAAGCTTCCCGGCGCGGCGTGTCAACTGGTCTTCATCAACGGGCATTTCGCACGTGAGCTCTCGTCACTTAGTGCTGTAAACGGCGTCCGCGTCAACGGACTTGCGAATGAGATCAGCGCCACTCCCGCCGCGCTGCAAGCGCACCTCGGCCGCTATCTCGACACGCAGCGCGACGCGTTCGCCGCGCTGAACACGGCATTCCTGAACGACGGCGGCTTGGTTCACATCCGCAAGGGCCTGGTGCTGGAAGCGCCGGTTCATCTGCTGTTCGTCTCCACCGCTGCCCACGCGCCGATGATGACGCATCCGCGAAGCCTCATCATCGCCGAAGAAGAGAGCCAGATCGCCGTCATCGAGGACTACGTCTCGCTAGGCGGCGGAAGGGCATTCTGCAACACCGCGACGGAGCTCATAGCTGGTGAGAGCGCGGTGGTCTCGCACTACATGTTGGAGCGCGAGCACGCGGACGCGCTCAACGTCTCGACGCTCCGCATTCAGCAGGCGCGCAGCGCGAATGTCGCGACGCATTCCATCCTGCTCGGCGGCGGACTGGTGCGTAACAATGTGCATCCAGTGCTGGCGGGCGAGGGCGGCGAGTGCCTTATCAACGGCCTGTTCATCGGCAGCGGCAAGCAGCATCTCGACAATTACATGCTGGTGGAGCACGCCAAGCCACACTGCGGAAGCCGCCAGTTCTACAACGGCATCCTGGATGGCCAGGCGCACGGCGTATTCCACGGGCGCATCATCGTTCACAAAGACGCGCAGAAAACCGATGCCAAGCAGACCAATCGCAACCTGCTGCTCTCCGACGACGCGCAGATCGACACCAAGCCGCAACTGGAAATCTATGCCGACGACGTGAAGTGCACGCACGGCGCGACAATCGGGCAGATCGAGGAGAACGCGCTGTTTTATCTGCGCTCGCGCGGTATTGACGAGACCTCAGCCCGCAAGCTGCTGTTGCTGGCGTTCGCCAACGAGTGCCTCGACCGCATGAAAGAAAATTCTCTGCGCGGTTATCTGGAGAGCTTAATCAACCAACATCTATTTGGATTGGCGCAGGCCGCGCCGACTGTGACGTCGACCCGCGCTGAGGTTCCGGGGTCCCCAGCGAGTCCTGGGGTGGTGGACAAGGGCCGAAACTGGGAGGAAATTGGATGAGCACGTCAGCAAACAATATTCCTACAGAGCTGCACCCGCCAATTACGGGCGCGGCCAGCGGCTACGACGTGGAGCAAGTTCGCCGAGACTTCCCCATTCTCAACCAGCAGGTGTACGGGCATCCTCTAGTGTATCTGGATAACGCAGCGACCTCGCAGAAGCCGCGCGCAGTGATTGACGCTATCTCTCACTACTACGAGCGGGGCAACGCCAACATCCATCGCGGCGTGCACTATCTTTCCGAGCATGCGACCAGCGAGCACGAAGCCGCGCGCCGCACCACGCAGCACTTTGTGAATGCGGCGGACAAGCGCGAGATCATCTTCGTCCGGAGCGCAACCGAGGCCATCAACCTGGTCGCGCAGACGTATGGACGCCAGCATGTTGCCGCCGGGGATGAAGTCCTCATCACGGCGATGGAGCACCACTCCAACATCGTGCCATGGCAAATTCTGTGCGAGGAGAAAGGCGCACATTTGCGTGTGCTGCCGATCAATGAGCGCGGCGAGCTGCGCCTGGAGGAGCTGGCGAAGCTGCTCACGCCGAAGACGAAGATCTTCGGCTTCACCCATGTCTCCAATGCGCTGGGGACGATCAATCCTGCAAAGCAGATGATCGAAATGGCGCACAGCCGCGGCGTGCCCGTGATCATCGACGGGGCGCAGGCCGCGCCGCACCTGAAGATCGACGTGCAAGAGCTGGACGTGGATTTCTACGTCTTCTCCGGGCACAAGGTTTATGGGCCGACCGGCATCGGCGTGTTGTATGGCAAGCGTGACCTGCTTGAGGCCATGCCGCCGTATCAGGGTGGCGGCGACATGATCCGCTCCGTCACCTTTGAAAAGACTTTGTACAACGATCTGCCATACAAATTCGAGGCGGGCACGCCCGACATTGCCGGCGCGATTGGATTGGGCGCTGCTCTGAACTACGTCGAGCACCTTGGGCTTGAAAACATCGCCGCGCATGAGCACGAGCTGCTCGTCTACGGCACCGAAGCCCTGTCGGGCATTCCCGATGTACGCATTATAGGCACGGCCGCGCACAAGGCGGCGGTGATCTCGTTCATCATCGAGGGCATTCATCCGCACGATGTCGGCACCATCCTCGATCGCGAAGGCATCGCGGTGCGCACCGGTCATCACTGCGCCCAGCCGGTGATGCAGTTCTTCCGCGTGCCGGCGACCGCCCGCGCTTCGCTAGGCCTCTACAACACGCGGCAGGAAATCGATCGCCTGGTCGAGGGCATCGAAAAAGTGAAGGAGGTCTTCGCCTGATGTCCGATCTGCGCGAGCTCTATCAGGACGTGATCCTGGAGCACAGCAAGGCGCCTCGTAACTACCGCGAGTTGCAGAACGCCAATCACAAGGCGGAGGGATTCAATCCGCTTTGCGGCGATCACTTCACCATTTATCTAGACCTGGAAGGCGACAAGGTCCAGGACGTCAGCTTTCAGGGCTCGGGATGTGCGATCTCCAAGGCCTCGGCGTCGATGATGACGCAAAGCGTAAAGGGCAAGAGTAAAGAGGAGGTCGAAAGGATTTTCGAGCGCTTTCACAAGCTGGTAACGGGAGAAGGCAACGGCGATCGCGAGGCGCTGGGCAAGCTGGCGGTGTTTGCGGGAGTCTCGGAATTTCCGGTGCGTGTAAAGTGCGCGACCCTGGCCTGGCACACATTGCAGGCCGCGCTGGACGGCAAGCAGGAGAAGATCACGACGGAGTGAAAAGTTGTCAGTTGTCAGCAGACAGGTTGGGACGACAACTGACAACTGGCAACTGACAACTGCACTTATGCACATGGGCGTAGCCATCACGTTGAATCGCGCCTGCGATGTCATCGAAATTCCCAGCGGGATTCGTGGCTCACTGCCGCAGGGGAGCGTCGTGCGCATCATGCAGTCGCTGGGCTCCAGCTACACCGTCGCTGGCGGGCAGTGGGGTGCGATGTACCGCATTGACGCGCGTGATGCCGATGCGCTGGGACTCCCGACGCCGGAAGCCACTCCCGAATCCGCGCAGCGGCCCTTCAGCGAGCAGCTTGTTTGGGACGAGTTGAAGATGGTCTTCGATCCGGAGATTCCGGTGAATGTTGTCGACCTGGGCCTCATCTACGAGTGCAAGATCGGCGATGCCGAAAACGGCGGGCACAAGCTCGATGTGAGAATGTCGATGACGGCGCCGGGCTGCGGTATGGGCAATGTGCTGAAGGCCGACGTGGAGAGCAAGCTGGCGCGGCTGCCCGATGTGAAGCAAGTGAATGTGGAGATCGTCTTCGATCCGCCATGGAGTCCGGCGCTGATGTCGGAGGCCGCCAAGCTGCAGCTCGGCTTTGACATCGACTACGGTGCGCCATCCTCTGGATTCCCGATGATGCGCTAAAGGGTAGCCAGCAATGGGAGATTCGTAACAGGGCAGGTCTTCAGACGTGCCGCCAAAAGAGCCGAATTGATTGGGCTTTAGCGCCTGCTCAATGGAGTGCAGGGGCTAAAGCCCGAAGTTTCTTCCAGGCTTCATTCGGCACGACTGAAGAGGCCACTGAAAAAGTCGAGCACGCGGGATGGCAAAAATAAAGGGCTTAGAACGGCGCAGCTAAAGCTGCGCCCCTTCAAAGCAGCCCGAATCCGACTTTTTCAGCGGCCTGTGAAGTCGTGCCCTGTCACAAACCTCAGCGATAGCACCTATCAAAACTCCCGGTAGTTCAGCAGCCCTGCGCCGATCAAAACAAAGCACACTGGCCAAATCCACGAAGGCACACGGCGATTTTCCGCAGGCAGGCGCAGCTCCAGCCAGCGTGACCAGCCGGCGATAACGCCGAGCACGGCCATGGGCGTGTGGCTTAGCTCTGCCAGAGTCTCTTCCCGCAGATTGCTATTGTCGTGAGAATGGGTTAGCAGCAGCGCCGCGCCGGCGGCGCAGATGATAGGGAAGATCAACGGCAGCCAGCCCTGCTGCGAAGAACTACGCCGCACACGCAGCTCAAAGATGGCGAATGCGACACAAAGCAGCGCGGCCATACGATGCTGGAAAATCTCTGGGTCGGCGAATGTCGACCAGAAACTCTTGGGCCCCAGCGGCCAGCACTCGGGGTCGCCGCGCAGAAAAATGAAAACGGCGATGCCGATCATCAGCAAGGGCCAGTACTCGGCCCAGGGCGCGCGTCCGGTGCGCGCCAGCACCGCCAGCACTCCCATGCCCAGCACGATCAGCCCCAGCCAGTGATGGTTGTACTCCGACCAGCGCATATCGTTCAGCACGCGCCAGGAGAGCGGAGCACCCTCGCTGCTATAGGCGACGATGCGGCGCGTGGGATCGTCGGCCGAAATCACCTGGCCGGGATGGCGGGTGGAGAGCTCGGCGGCGGAGGGACTCTGCATCCGCGGCCACACGGGATGGTAACGCGCCCAGATGTGCGAAGGCTGGACGGTGTCGTTGGGCAAATCGACCGCGGGCGGCTGCGCCGTCATGGAAGCGGCGGAGAGCACGACGGTGATGCCGATACCAACCTCGGCTTCCACCAGCCGCCGCAGCCGTGGAATGACCTGATCGGGGCCGTGCTTTCGCAGCATGAGGAAATTGATCCCGCCCAGCGTCATCAGGGCAAGCAGCATCGCGATTTTGGCCAGCAGCATGAGGCCATAGGACGTTCCAATCAGGGCGTCCAGCGAGCCCACGTACTTCAGGCTCATGCCGACGCCGCTGAAGATCAGGACCAGGACGCTGGCCAGCGCCAGTTGCGAGAAGCGGCGGGTCAGGCGCCACTGTATGGCGCGCTCGCGATTTATATGCAGCCCCAGCAGCAGAAACGGCAGTCCGCCAATCCACAGGCCGGTAGCTACTTCGTGCAGCGCCGTGAGGATGATCAGCGGCACTCGCCCTTCAACGCGCGAAGCAGCATGATCGGTCATCACCGAAGCGCTAAACACGATCAGCACCAGGAACGCCAGACAGCAGACGGTGTATCGGCCGCGAACACGGGAAACAATGGCAGCGGCTAGGGCGGCAGCCAGCATGATGCTGCCGGCGACAAAGAAATTCGCTCCAGCGGCCTCCCGGAAGGAGATCTCGGAGGACGCCATCAGCACCGCCGTGTTCACATACAGATAAAGGACCTCAACGACGACCAGTCCGATAGCGGCGAAGCGGAACCAGCGCAGGCCGAACGCGCGCACGCTAGCCAGCCGGTCAGCTGAAAAATCCGGGCTGGGTCGCGCGATCCAGTACGTGAAGACCAGCCCACCCAGCAGCAGCGACTGGCCGAGCAGCGTCCCGGCGCTCAGCAGCACCGCAAGATAACCGAAGATGTCGACGAGCTTCAGCACGCAGCGGCTACTTCACCGTAAAGTCAACTTCGCCGTTGCTCATGTGCCCGTCGGAGGCGAGTGCCCGCCATTGCAGCTTATAAGCTCCAGGCTTCACACCCGTGGCCTGCGTCTCCAGAATGTCGGGCGCGGTCTGTTTGGGCGCGGGCAGGTCCACGGCCGTTCCGTTGGGCCCAACCAACGTCAGGCGCGAACGCTTGCCGTCGACCCGCACATTGAAGCGCAGCCAGATGGGGATATCGGGACCACTAATGGTGGAATGACCCGCAGGCTTGGATTGCATCAGGACGGCATGGGCCCACAGCGGCTGGGCCATTACAAAGAAAACCATGAGCGACAGCAGCAGAGAAACTGCTGGCCTTTGAAAAGCACGGCGCAATGTACACACCTCCACAATGGCGTTAGCGTTTGGGAAGAAAGGTGAGTTTTTAGAATACTATCTTCGCGGGCCGCTCTCAATGATTGGCGTGAAACGGCCCCAACTTTGCATCATCGCACGACCTCGGGACCGAGTTGTAACTTCAAAGCCAAGATGGGAATGCTGGATGTGGAGCTCCACGCGATTCCAGTTGTCGGCTCGCAGTCCGTTGCGTAGAATCCAGTGCGCGTGGCATCGGGCCCTCTGGCTGACCCCAACCGGGCACGAAGGAAGCGCCGATGGAGATGCAGCACTATGCGCGCGGCGCGCCTCCTAACTTGCGGACGCCCGCAGCGGTCGCGGGGCGCGCGACCGGATCCCCGGATTGGGCGTTCAGCGCTTGCATCCTTTATAAGAGGCTGGCATCTATAATGTGAGCGTAATTGACTCAAGGAGTCATATGTCGAATCATAATAAAGAGTTAGAGCGGGTCGACCCGGAATTGCGAGACGACTCGGAAGAGGCGAGGATGCTACCCGTCCTCCCGGTGCGCGACACGGTTCTGTTCCCGCACGCGGTCCTGCCGCTCACGGTGGGGCGCGAAAGTTCGGTGCAACTGATCAATTCGCTGGGCGAGGACAAGACCATCATCGTGGTGGCGCAGCGCGAGGCGCGCGTCGACAATCCTCAGCCGACCGACCTGTTTTCCGTGGGCAGTCTGGCGGTGGTGCACAAAGTCGTGCGCATGCCCAACCAGAGCCTGTTTGTGTTCGCCGAAGGTCTGGAGCGCGTCAAGATCGCCGAGTATACCCAGTTGACGCCGTTCATGAAGGCGACGGTGGAATCGATCCCCGAACTGCCCGCGCCCAAGAACGCCGAGATTGAAGCCCTACAGCGGAACGTGCTGACTCTGTTCCAGCAAATCGTCGCCGGCTCTCCTACATTGTCGGATGAATTGTCAACCGTCGCCGGCAACATCGAAGACGCCGGTCGCATGGTGGACTTCATCGCCTCGTCGCTGCCGTCGCTCTCGACGCGCGACAAGCAGGACGTGCTGGAGACTTCGGACGTGCAAATCCGCCTGGAGAAAATCAACCAGCACCTGGCCAAGGAGCTGGAGGTCCAGCAACTGCGCAACAAGATCCAGAGCGAAGTGCAGGACCGGGTGCAGCAGACGCAACGCGAGTATTACCTGCGCGAGCAGATGAAGGCCATCCAGAAGGAACTGGGCGAGCAGGACGAGACCACGCGCGATGCCGAAGAACTGCGCCAGAAGATCGAAGCGGCGGGCATGCCCGACGATGTGAAGAAAGAAGCGCTGAAGGAGTTAGGACGGCTGGCGCGCATGTCGCCCATGGCCGCCGACTACGGGCTCACCCGTAACTACATCGAGTGGCTGGCGGTGCTGCCGTGGAACAAGTCCAGTGGCGTTGAGGTCGATATTCCGAAGGCGAAGGAAATTCTCGACTCCGATCACTACGACCTGGAGAAGGTGAAGAACCGCATTCTGGACTATCTTTCCGTGCGGCGGCTAAAGCCTTCGATGAAAGGCCCAATCCTGTGCTTCGTCGGCCCTCCCGGCGTGGGGAAGACATCGCTGGGCAAGTCGATCGCGCGGGCGTTAGGGCGCAAGTTCGTCAGGCTGTCGTTGGGCGGCGTGCACGACGAAGCCGAGATTCGCGGACATCGCCGCACCTACATCGGCGCACTGCCGGGACAGATCATGCAGGGCATTCGCCGCGCCGAAACCAACGATCCGGTTTTCATGCTCGACGAAATCGACAAGGTCGGGCGCGACTTCCGCGGCGATCCCGGCTCGGCGCTGCTGGAGGCGCTCGATCCCGAGCAGAACTTCAGCTTCCGCGACAACTACCTCGATGTGCCATTCGATTTGTCGAAGGTGCTGTTCATCACCACCGCCAACCAGCTTGATCCGGTCGCCGACCCGCTTCGCGACCGCATGGAGATCATCGAGCTGCAAGGCTACACCGAGGAAGAGAAGGTCCATATCGCCTTTCAGTACCTAATTCCGCGCCAGATCGAGGAGAACGGAATTAACGGCGGCCAGATTGAGTTTCCCGAGGAGACGATCCGATTCCTCATCCGCCACTACACGCGCGAGGCGGGTGTACGCAACCTCGAACGGACCATCGGCACCATCTGCCGCAAGCAGGCGCGGCGCATCGCCGAAGGCAAAACCGACAAGCTGCGGGTGACGCCGGAGCTGGTGCAGCAGCACGACATGCTGGGCGGCATGAAGATCCGCACCGAAGGCGAGATTGCCGAGCGCACCAAGCGCGCGGGCGTTGCGGTCGGGCTGGCGTGGACGCCCACCGGCGGCGACGTGCTCTTCGTCGAAGCCAATAAAATGAAGGGCAAGGGCGGCTTTACCATGACCGGACAGCTCGGCCAGGTGATGCAGGAATCCATGCAGGCCGCGCTGACCTGGGTGCGATCGAATGCGAAGGAACTCGGCATCGACGAGGCCTTCTTCGCCGACCACGACATCCACATCCACGTGCCGGCGGGCGCGATCCCGAAGGACGGGCCTTCCGCGGGCGTGACCATGGTGACCGCGCTGGTTTCGCTGCTGACCGATCGCCCGGTGCGGCCGCTGACGGCGATGACCGGCGAGATCACGCTGAGCGGTAACGTGCTGCCCATCGGGGGAGTGAAGGAAAAGACGCTGGCCGCCAAGCGCGCGGGCGTTACCGACATTATTCTGCCGGCCGAGAACAAGCAGAACGTGGAGGAAGACCTCACGCCGGAACAGCTCCAAAGTCTGAGCCTGCATTACGTGAAGAGCATCGACGAGCTGCTCAGCATCGCGCTGCCCGGCTCGCACGCCGAGGTAAAGCAGGACGAGGAAATCCGCGAGCAGGTTTTGCAGACGGTGCCGGTTGGCTGATGGGCAAAGTGAGCCCGTAGTCCGGATGGGTGGAGCACGCCTTGACAGGCTGCTGAAAAAAGAACCAACTTAGTAATTTCGGTCATTTTGACGAACGAAGATTCAATCACTTGCAGTCCGTTTTTTCGCCGAAATGACTCCAAAAAGACTTTTTCAGCAGCCTCTTGAGGTGTGCATGTTCAGCCCTTGTGATCAGAGTGCGGCTTTAGCCGCTGAGGTAAGCAAGCACGCATGCCACAACGGCTGAAGCCGATTTTTCTTTTCTAAGGAATGCGGACCATGCACGCCTGAAGAGGCCGCTGAAAAAGTCGAGCAGGCAGATCCCTTGCGCGGCCTGAAGGCCGCTCGGGATGACAAAACTAAAGGGCTTAGAACGGCGCAGCAAAAGCTGCGCCCCTTCAAAGCAGCCCGAATACGACTTTTTCAGCGGCCTGTGAAGGCGTGCTCCACCCCAACGACGAGCGCGGGTTGCCGCCCCCTACTTCTTCTGCTCGGGCGCGAGGCGCGGCGTCGGCGGCCAGCCAATCGGGTTGCCCTGATAGAGCGCAACCGCGTTCTCATAGCGCTTGGTTCCATCGTGCACGCAGAACACGCGGGGATGCGCCGGCGAGCCGCTCCACATCGATACGCAGGTGTAGGCGCCGTCCTTGCGGAGAATGTAATACTCCATGTCCACATATTGCAGCTTGCGTTCGTTGCCGTTGAAGTTGCGCACGATGCGCTTGAGCGCGTCCATGCCGGCTTCCTGCGGCGACATCCCTCGCCGCATGTTCTCCACGATGGTATGCCCGCCGCAGACGCGAATGTTCTCTTCGCCATTGCCGGTAGCGCCGGCCGCGCCGACATCCTGATCGCAATAGCAGCCCGCACCGATGATCGGCGAATCACCGGCGCGCCCGGCGAGCTTCCAGGCCAGGCCGCTGGTTGTGGTTGCGCTGGAGATATCGCCCTTTTCGTTCAGTGCTGAGCAGTTGATGGTTCCGTGGGGCGGATGAAGGACGTGATCGATGGCTGCGGCGCGAAACTCCGGCTCGATCCCGAGCCGGGCCGCGAGCGTATGCATTCTTTCGATGCGATCGTGCTCGAGCGATGAGCGGCCGCTGTTCTCATCCGGGAGCTTGTAGTTCGGACTGTCGATCCCCGGACCCCACCAATCCTTGTCGGACATGGTCTCCTTCCACAGCAGCCAGATTTTGCGCGAGTCCTCGGTGAGCAGGTTCTCGCGCGGGAAGCCCATGGCGAAGCCGAACTTCTGCGCGCCTTCACCTACCAGCATCACGTGCCCGGTGTGTTCCATCACGGCTTTGGAAAGCAGGGAAACGTTCTTGATCTCGCGCACCGCCGCAACCGACCCCGCCATGCGCGTTGGCCCGTGCATGCAGCAGGCGTCGAGCTCAACCACACCGTCTTCATTCGGCAATCCGCCGAGTCCCACGCTGTGATCGTTGGGATTGTCCTCCGGGCCTGTGATGACCTGCATGACAGCGTCGAGTGTGTCGCCGCCGCTGGTAAGCACTGCGTAGCCGCGATCGAGGTAGTTGTAACCGTTATGAGCGCAGATGATGATGGGCTTCTTTGGTGAACCGGCGGGAATCTCGTGGGTCTTGGGCTGATCTTGTGCCGGAAGATCAAGCGCGAACGAAGCGGAGCCGATGGCGGTAGTGGCAATAAAATCGCGACGCGAAAGCTTCATTCCATAGTCCTCACATTTAAACGGGCAAGAATAGCACGGCAACGCGATTTAGGTGGGGCTTTGCGAGTGCTCCAGGTTCGCGTCCCGGTCCCGGACGCTAACATAGGCCCAGCTTAGGCCAATAGATCGCCGAACCTGGGGCACCCCCGACTCTACCGCGCCGCCGACGCGTTCGAAGAGCAGAGGTTCAGAGGCGCAAGAGAGTAATGGAGATCATCAGTGGTTACGGTCCAGAAGTAGCGATGGCCATAGGCGCTGCAAAGGTCGGAATCGTTTTCCGGTCCTTTGGACCGCGCCCATAGAATCTTCGCCGAGTTGAAGTCAGCAAGATTGTGGACCAGTTCGTCGCCGGGATAATGGTGGGCAAGATCGTAGGAAACCAGGACGAGATGCTTTCCCGGCTTCTGCTCCAATTGCTGCGTGACGAGCTCGCGGGTGTCGGGGAAGGCATAGGTGGAATTGAGGACCGCACTTCCCGTCTGCCGCGCCAGCGAGGAAACCATCACGGTGAGGCAAACGGCGATAACGAATGCCTGCTCGCCATTACCGCGTTGCGCCCATAGGTAGCGCAGTCCGTCGGTCGCGAAGAGATAGACGAGCACCGTCGCCGGCGCGGCATAGTGAGGCATCGTGTAGATGCACAGCGCGAGCCCAATCGCAGTAGCGACTGCGGCGAAGACTGCGATGCGCCGCCGCGGCTGTTTCGCAATCGACAGCAACCCGAGGAATGCCGGAAACGAAAGCGCTACTCCGACGTAGAAGAACCAATCTGCCGTAAATCGCCCGAATTCGACGCTTAACAATCCCGAGAGCGAGCTGGTCTCGTCGGAGTATCGGTATTCCTTTTCGGTGATCTCAAAAAACTTTGCGAAGACGGGATCGTGGAAGGTCAAATCGGACTTCGGCTTCTGCCACAGGAACAAGGGCAGCGGGGAATAGGTGCGCTCATTCAGCAGATGCGGCAAGAGCATGGGATTGCCGGTCGTCCGCTGATTGTAGTAGCCCATCAGAGCGAGTCCACAAAGGCCGACGATGAGCGCCGGCAGCGCGGTTGCGGCGAGGCTGAGTTGGGCACGCAGGCAGCCGCGCGTTACCTTCCAGGCGAAATAAATCACGAGCGGCAGCGCAAACCAAAGCCCCTCGTACGGCCGCGAGGTCGCAAGGACCAGCAGTCCGGCGGCAAAGGCACATGCCAGAAGCACGCGGCGGCGCGGCGCGAGTCCGTCCTCGAACAGCCGTAGCAGCGAGCCAAGTGCAACCGCCCCGCCGAGCGCAGCCATCGATCCGCCCCAATAGGAGTTCATCCAGTACGAGAAGAACGCAATCCGCACGGTCGCAAGCAACGCGCCCAGCAGCGCCCATCCGGGTGGCACAAAGGCTTGCAAAGCCCAGCAGACTGCGCCGCAAAACGCAGCCGTGCTGAGATAGACCCCGATCCACGGCTGATGAAAGAAGATCTCGCCGAATGCTAACGCCAGCCCTTGTGAGACGGCGTATTTCGAATGGTAGGTCGGCAGCAGATTGACGTGAAAGGTCTCGAAGTGCTGCCAGGCGGCGGGTGTGGGATTGGTGAGCCGCCAATGAGCGAAGGTGTCGCCCATCAGCAGGTAACTGTATTCATCGTTGATGCGAGCATGGGGAATGCCCAGCCAGGGCTGCAGCAGGGCACGGCCGACCAAGGCGACCATGATGACCAACAGCACGGCGCGCCAATGCGAGCAGAGAATCGAATCCAGCCACTGTGGGCGGCTGCGCGGGATCTTTGCGAACCGCAGAAGCAAATATGCCAGCAGGAAAAATGCGGCCAGCAAAGCCGCTTCGATCGCAAGCACGCGCAAGCCGTTGATAGGCACAAACATCATGGGATCGGGCAGGGCGCTTGGCTGTGAGCATATCAGAGCAGCCGCGCCACAAGCGCCTACGAAATGTTACGGAAGTATCCTTCGGATGCGATGCATGCACCCTATGTGGCGCTCCGGTAATCTACTCCGCTCATGAAAGCCTTGTTCATCCAGCAACACGGCGACATCGCCAGCTTGAAGGTCAGCGACATTCCCACGACGTCCGTGAAGTCTGGCGAAGTGCTCGTGAGGGTCGAAGCCGCCGGTATCAATCCCAGCGATCTGGTCAGTGTGCAGGGTCGATTTCCGCACGCCGTGCTGCCGCGAATCGTCGGCCGCGACTTCGCCGGGGTAGTGATCGAAGGTCCTGCCGAGCTAATAGGAAAAAAGGCATGGGGCACGGGCGGAGACCTGGGCATCAGCCGCGATGGCACGCACGCCGAGTATCTCGCGCTGCCGCAATCAGCCGTCTCGGTGCGGCCGGCGAATCTGTCTGCCGAACACGCGGCTGTCGTAGGCGTCCCATTTATAACGGCGTTCTCGGCACTGGTGACTCTGGGTAGTTTGCGCAAGGATGAGTGGGTGATTGTCTCCGGCGCGGCGGGGGCCGTGGGTCAGGCGGCCGTGCAGATTGCGCACGCGCGCGGTGCTCGGGTTATCGCCCTGCTGAAGAGCGGGAAAGAAGAGGACGCATCAGGCTTTCCTGGCGCCGAGGCAGTCGCGACCTCAGACAAGGGAAATCTGGAGAGCGTGGTGCGCGAAGCCACCGGCGGGCGCGGCGCCGACCTTGCACTCAATGGCATGGGGGCCAGCATTATGGGTGCGATCCTGGGGTCACTGGCCATCGGCGGCCGCCAGGTCGTGTACTCCGCGATAGGCGGCAAGGAGTTCAACCTCGACTTGTTCGCGTTCTATCGGAGTGGGTGGAAGCTGTTTGGACTGGACACCGTCAAATTGAATGCCAGCAACTGCGCGGGCATCCTGGATGAGCTGAGGCCGCTGTTTGAATCGGGCGCGCTGCAAGCTCCGGCGGTCGGCGAACGATATCGCCTTTCTGAAGCGCGGAAAGCTTACGAGCGTGTGGCAGCGCATGCCGGCGGCAAGGTGGTTCTTGTCGTCTCCGAAGGACAGTGACCTCGCTCTCATCGCCGGTCGACGGAGCTTGCGGCTTTCAGCAAACGTTTCTCGCCTTTTACATCCCTTGCGGCAGCGGAGCGCGGGCCCATTGCCGCTCCCAGGCGGGCACCGCTACCCGCTCGGCCACGACGGCCGGCTTGCGCGCCCAGCAGATCACCCGGGTTCCAAAGGGCAGGTTGATGTAGCGGATCAGGTAACGTTCGCAATCGAGCAGGCGAACCATGGCCGCATCGGCCCACTTCGCTGCGGGGGCGTCCTTGCGGCTGATGGTCTTGCTGAAGATGGCTTTGGCGATATGTTCGATGAAGGCGGGAAAAAATCCGATTGCCACAACGTAGGACACGCGCGTGACCTCGAAGCCCGAGTTGTTCAGCTTGCGGCGCAGTTCGCTGGCGGTGTAGCGCCGGCGATGGCCGTGGGCCTCGTCCTTTTCGCCCCAGAGCGAAGGATACGCAGGAACTGTCAAACAGAGTGTCCCGCCGTCCTTCAGCACGCGGCGCAGTTCGCGCAATGCGGCCAGATCGTCGGGCACGCTCTGCAGGATGTCGCCTGCCACCACCGCATCGAACCCGTTGGAGCAGAACGCCAGCTCCTCCGGCGCGGTGCAGACCAGGTCGCGATGGCCTTCGATTTGCCGGAACGCCAGAAGCGGCAGCAAGGAGTGCGCATTCAGCGTGCGAATGCCGGGTGCATCGAGGAGGTCCAGATCGGCGCTGCAGCCGAAGTCGAGCACGCGCGCCTCGCGCTTGTCGCGCAGGGCTTGTGCCGTGGCATCGCGCAGCAGCTTACCCCGGGCGATGTACCACCACGACGAGCTCTCGCGCCGCAGCGCCTCGAACTCAAGCTGGGTTTCCATCCTAGAACCAAAGGCTATTTTACGACAGGATTGTTTCTTGCTCGAAGCATAGCGGTTCACCACGGAATCACGGAACGCACGGAATTGTCATGGTTCAAGAATTTTCCGTGAATTCCGTGCCTCCGTGGTGAATACGAGGTGTTTACGTGCGGAAGAAGTCCTTCACCGCCTGCCACATCACCTGGCCGCCGACATCGGCAATCGACTTGGTCAGCGGAATTTCTTTGGGGCAGACCTCGACGCAGTTCTGCGCGTAGCCGCACTCCTGGATGCCGCCGTCGGCCATCAGCGCCTGCAGGCGTTCGATCTTTAGTGCCTTGCCCGTGGGATGGGCGTTGAACAGCCGGACTTGGGAGATGGTCGCCGCGCCCACGAAGCCGGTTTTCTCGTTGAATTGCGGACAAGCCTCCATACAGCAGCAACAAGAGATGCAGCGCGACAACGGATACAACTGCTCCTGGTCGAGCGCGGTTTGCCGCGGGCCGGAGCCGAGGTCGTAGGTACCGTCGACGGGAACCCAGGCCTTCACCGTCTTCAGGTTCTCGAAGAGGACGCCGCGATCGACGGAAAGATCGCGCACAACCGGGAACTTCGAGAATGGCTCCAGCGAGATGGGCTGCTCCAACTGATCGATCAGCGCCGAGCAGGCCATGCGCGCCTTGCCGTTGATAAGCATGGCGCAGGACCCGCACACCTCTTCCAGACAATTGGAGTCGTAGGTGACCGGCGTGGTCGCCTTGCCGTCGCGCGTGAGCGGTTTGGCCGCGATGTCCATCAGTGCCGAGGTGACGTTCATCCCTGGCCGGTATTGCAGTTCGAATTCTTCCCAGTGCGGCTTGGCATTGGGAGTTTCCTGGCGCTTTACGCGTATGATTACGGACTTTGAATTAGTAGGCATCGTAGTAAATGGGGCAACTACCCCCAAATGAAATCGTGTCATCCCGACCGAGGGCTTCAGCCCGAGTGGAGGGACCTGCTGCCTGTCCGAATCAGCAGGGTGTTCGCGCGATGGCAGGGCTGAAGCCCTGCTCTTCCGCTGCCGTCCCTGCGGGACTCGGCCTTGAAACTCACGCCTACCGAGCGTTGAAACGCTGGGCTAAACTCTTACGCGCGTTTCTCAATCAGCATTCCTCCAAGATCGAGAACTTCGCGAGGCAGGGTCGTCCCCGAGGGACTCTGGTCAACTTTTGTCCACCCGACCCAGCATTCCGCTTCGCTCCATGCTGGGCTATCATGCCACGCGCCTGCGGCGCTCTCATCGTTCCCCGATGCGCATCGCTGCGAAGCTGACCACGCTCGCAAATCGGGGCATTCAGGAATCGCATCCGCTTGCAACTCGAAACTCGAAACCCGAAACTGACCACTGACCACTGACCACTGGCCACTGCCCCTGCTTCTACGTCGCCGCGTCGTAGCGTCTCGGCCGCGGCTTGATCAATGACGTATCCACCGGTTCGAATTCAAAGCGCGGCTCATCGGCATCGGCGGCAAAGTACGCCTTCGTCGTCTTCAGCCAGTTGGCGTCGTCGCGCTCGGGGAAGTCCGGCTTGTAGTGTGCGCCGCGCGATTCGTCGCGCATGCCCGCGCCCTGCGTGATAACGCGCGCCAGTTGCAGCATGTTATAGAGCTGCCGCGCGAAGACGAACGACGTGTTGGCCCACATCGAGCGGTCGCTCAAGTTGACGTGCCGATAGCGCTCCAGCAGCTCGACCAGCTTGGCGTCGGTCTCCTTCAGGTTCTTGTTGTAGCGAATCACGGTGACGTTCTTGGTCATGATGTCGCCCAATTCGCGCCACAGCAGGAACGGGTTCTCCGTGCCGTCGTTGTTCATCAGCCGATGGTTAATCTCTTCCTGGCGCTTGCGCTCGGAGTCGAACAGATGCCCGGCGGGATGCTGGCCGCTCTTGATGACGTTGTGCGCGTACTTCACAGCGTTCGGTCCGGCGATGAATCCGCCGTAAATGCAGGACATCAGCGAATTGGCCCCCAGGCGGTTGGCGCCGTGGATGGAATAGTCGCATTCCCCGGCGGCGTACAGCCCTTCGATGTTCGTCCGCTGCTCGAAATCCACCCACAGGCCGCCCATGGTGTAATGCATGCCGGGGAAAATCTTCATCGGGGTGTCGCGCGGATCGTCGCCGACAAACTTCTCGTAGATCTCGAGGATGCCTTCCAGCTTCTTGTCGAGGATCTTGCGATCAATGTGCGTCAGATCGAGATAGACCATCGGCTGACCATCGATGCCGAGGTGGTGTTCGTAAACGACTTTGTGGATGGCGCGCGTGGCGATGTCGCGCGGCACCAGATTGCCATACTTGGGATACCACTCTTCCAGGAAGTACCAGCGCTCGCCGTCGGGAATGCTTTTGGGATTGCGCTTATCGCCCGGTTGCTTCGGTACCCAAACGCGTCCGCCCTCGCCACGCGCCGATTCCGACATCAAGCGCAGCTTGTCTTCACCAGGAATGCAGGTCGGATGGACCTGGATGAACTCACCGTTGGCGTAGAACGCGCCTTGCTGGTATAGCGCCGACTGCGCCGAGCCGGTACACACGACCGAGTTCGTGGACTTACCAAAGATTGCCCCGTTGCCGCCGGTCGCCATAATGACGGCTTCGGCGGGGAAGGTTTGCACGGCCATGCTGCGCAGGTCGAGGGCGCAGATGCCATGGCAGGAGCGGTGATCGTCGAAGACGCCGGAGAGGAACTCCCAGCCTTCATATTTGGTGACCTTGCCTTCCGATTCATAGCGGCGCACCTGCTCGTCCAGCGCATACAGAAGCTGCTGGCCGGTGGTTGCGCCAGCAAATGCGGTCCGGTTGTAGAGCGTGCCGCCGAAGCGGCGAAAATCGAGCAAGCCTTCCGGCGTGCGGTTGAAGGGAACGCCCATGCGATCCAGCAGGTCGATGATGCCGGGCGCCATCTCGCACATCAATCTCGCCGGCGGTTGATTCGCTAGAAAATCGCCGCCATAGATGGTGTCGTCGAAGTGGATCCAGCAGGAGTCGCCTTCGCCCTTCAGGTTCTTGGCGGCATTGATGCCGCCCTGCGCGCAAACCGAGTGAGACCGCTTCACCGGAACGATGGAGAAGAGGTCGACCTGACCTCCCATCTCGGCGATTTTGATAGTGGCCGCCAGTCCCGCCAGTCCGCCACCAACCACGATGATCTTAGGATGAGCCATAGAAATTCCAGCAATTAGCAATTAGTAATCAGTCGTGCTCAATGTATGGTACCTGCGACGCCGGCGTGCGCAGAAAACCGGTCACGCTCCACAGTCCTGTTCCGAGCAGCAATAGCGCCAGCACAAAGCACACGTAGCCGAACTTCTTACGAGCGCGATCGCCTACCGTGAATCCCCACTTCGCCGCAAATAACCACACGCCATAGCTGAAGTGCCAGGATGCAGCCGTAATGCCGATGATGTAGAAGGCTACGACCCACGGACTCTGGAAGTCGAACCAGACCTTGGAGAACGCCGCGTTATAACCGCCGCCCATCAGGTGCACGCCGCTGAAGCGCATGTTCCAGACGTGATACCCGATGTAGATGAAGGCGATGATCCCCGTCCAGCGCTGCGCAAAGTACATCCAATTGCCGGACCAGGGATACTCTTTGACGTTCGATTCGCCCTTGTACCAGATCCAAAGCCCGTAAAGCCCGTGAAACAGCAGCGGGATGAAGATGAAGACCCACTCCAGCACGTGCACGAAGGGCAGGCTGGTGAGAAACTTCACCTGGTCGTTGTAGGCCTGAACGCCATTGGCCGATTCCGAGTTCGATATGAAATGCTCGAGGAGGAACGCGCCGATCGGGATGATGCCGGACAACGAATGCAGGCGGCGCAGAACGAACGAGTAGCCCTGGCCGGCACGCAACGGAGCTACTCCCTTTCTGACTTGGGCAGTGGTCTCGATAGTACTGGCGGAAGAAGCCACGAAGCCAACTCCTTAGGAACCCTGGAGCCGCCAGCGCGCGGCTTGCGCGTGCTGGCGGCCGGGAGCTTATGGATAAAAACTCAATTATCGAGTTCGCCTTTAAGCACCGTCAACCAACGCTGGGCGACGGCACAGGTCGCAAGCGCACTCAAAGTTACAGATGCTACGGCGAGTTCTCTCGACTCCAGACGCCGCCGCGACGCGGCAGGTGGAGATCCGCTGAGGTGGACGATTCTCGGCCGGAACGGAATTCAGCATATCGTTTCCACGGGCCAAGTGTTTGTGATTTCCGTCACAAGGGCGAATGACGTTTGTACGCCAGCACCCCGGCGCCGGTCTCACGCGGATTAGTATTGTCAGCAGCGCATGCTGATCCATGAAAACGTTCCACTGGCACCGCTGACCACGCTCGGCGTCGGCGGCCCGGGGCGCTACTTGCTTGAAGCGCGCAGCGAGGCCGAGCTGCTCGAGGCCGTCGAGTTCACTCGCCGTCGCGAGTTGCCGCTGTTCGTGCTGGGCGGAGGCAGCAACATCGTTGTCGCGGATGCGGGCTTCGCCGGCGTGGTGCTGAAGGTCGGAATGGCCGAGGTTTCGCAGCCGGAATCAGCGCGCGGCGGGGTGCTTTTCGTCGCCGGCGCCGGTCGCGATTGGGACGCGTTCGTGGAGCAAACCGTCAAAGCCGGTTGCGCGGGACTCGAGTGCCTCAGCGGAATTCCCGGAACCGTCGGCGGGACGCCGATCCAGAATATAGGGGCGTATGGACAAGAAGTCTCGCAGACGATCGAAGAAGTTCGAGTGCTCGACGTGCAGACGCTGGACATCAAAACGCTGAGCAACAGCGATTGCGGTTTCAGCTATCGCTCCAGCATCTTCAACACGAGCCAGCGTGGGCGCTACATCGTTCCCTCTGTCACCTTTAGACTGCAGTCGGGCGGCGACCCGACCTTGCAGTATCCCGATTTGCAGAAGCACTTTGCCAGATCCACGCATAAGCCGAGTCTGGGCGAAGTACGAGCCGCCGTGCGCGAAATCCGGCATCGTAAGGCCATGCTCATCGTGCCCGGCGAAGAGGACGCGCGCAGCGCGGGATCGTTCTTCAAGAACCCGGTTGTGCCGCAAGCGTTCGTCGACGAGTTGTCGGCACGCGTGGGCGCCGGTGGCTTTCCCTTGCCGAACTTTCCGGCCGGAGACGGCTTTCGCAAGCTGTCCGCCGCATGGTTGGTGGAACACGCCGGATTCAGCAAGGGATACACGCGCGGACGCGCCGGAATCTCGCGCAAGCATGCGCTCGCCATCGTGAATCGCGGCGGCGCGAGCGCGGCGGAGATCATCGCGCTGAAAGACGAAATTCAGGGCCGGGTGTTAAGCGAGTTGGGAATTCTTCTGGAGCCCGAGCCGGAGTTCGTGGGATTTTGAAAATGCCTGCCAATTCGCTAACTGTTAGCTGCTAATTGCTTCCACCACTCTGTCGCCTGCTCGTAGGCGTGCGCCAGGCGCAGTGCGACTGAATCTGCGCCGCGCCGAGCGGAGATTTGCATACCGACCGGCAGGCCGTCGCGGGTGAATCCGCACGGCACGGAGACGCTTGGCCAGAACAGCACGCTGAACGGGGCGGTGTTGCACAGAAGATGTTTCACTTCGAACGGGCGCACATCCGGCGTTGCCAGCGCTTGCAGTTCGGCGATCCTGGGCGCGGGAACCGGCGTAGTAGGAGTAATGATTACGTCAACCTCCTCGAACACCTTTTCCGTCTGCGTCCGAAACTCCGCCAGCCGGTTGCGCTCGCGAATATACTGTGTCGCGCTGATTCCGGCGCAGTTCTGCAGGCGAAACAGCGTGCGCGGGTCGTAGAGTTCCGGGGTCTGCTCGATCATCGCCTCGTGATACTCGTAAATCTCTGCATCGAAGATGGTGCGGAATCCCTGCAGCGGCAATTCGACCTCGTGCGTCTCGGAGACCATCGTTTCGACTGTCTCGAGCGCCGTTTCGATCGACGCGCTCACCTCGTCGTTGAGGTCTTCATAGAACTTCTTGCGCGCAATCCCAACCCGTAATTCCCTGACATCCTCTCGCAAAACTGACGCGTAGCCTGAGGTGCCGCTCAGCGCGTCGATGACGATAGCAGCGTCGCGCACCGTCCGCGTCAGCGGCCCGACGGTATCGAACGATGTCGAGAGCGGCACCATGCCGCGCGTGCTGAGCAGGTTTGCGCTGGGACGATGTCCCACAATGCCGCACAGCGCGGCGGGACAGCGGACAGAGCCGGAGGTGTCCGAGCCCAACGCGGCCACGCACAGCCCCGCGGCAACCGCCGCTCCCGAACCCGACGACGAGCCGCCGGCGATGCGCTCCGTATCCCATGGGTTCTTTGTCGGGCCAAAGGCGCTGATCACGCCGGTCATGCCGAAGGCGAACTCATGCATGTTGAGCTTGCCCAGGAGGACCGCACCGGCATCCTTCAACCGCCGCACCACCACAGCATCTTCCGCCGGCACGCGCTCGCGATACTGATTGCTGCCCGCCGTGGTGCGCACGCCCGCGGTATCGATCAGGTCCTTGAGCGCAATCGGAATTCCGTGCAGCGGCCCGCGATAGTTGCCCGCGCTGATTTCGGCTTCGCCGCGGCGCGCCTGGTTCAAAGCAAGATCGGGGGTAACGGTGATGAAGGCGTTCAGCGTCGAATCGAGCCGCTCGATTCGCCCCAGGCATTCCTGTGTGAGTTCGACCGGTGACAGGCGGTGCCTGCGGATTTGTTCAGCGGCATCGGCGACGGTGAGCATGCGAAGGGATGGTAACACTCCCGAATACCCAGGCTAGCGTCCAAAATAGAACGCGAACCGAGCACCCCAGCCGCGGCGCATCTAGTGTTCAATCTCGAATACCGCCCCTCCGCCGTATGCGCCGCCATGCTGGGTTGTGCCGTAGAGATTGCCGTGAGAATCGAGGATCAGGCCACCAAATGGGAACTGCCCGTCGCCGTATTGCCCGTCGCCTAAATAGACGCCGAATCGGTGTAATACGGTTTCCGTCCAGCCGCCATCTCGGGGCGACAACTCGAAGACCGTTCCGCAGCCACGGCGGGAGTTGCAACTCGAATTGCCGCCCTCGGAAGTCGTGCCGTAAAGGTTACCGGCGACATCCAGGATCAGATTTGAGTAGGGTCCCAGTCCGTCGCTTAGACCTCCGACGAAGTCGAAGTTATGCAGCACTGTCTCCGTCCAGCCGCCCCCCTGCCGGGGCGACAGCTTGAAGACAGTTCCATCCTGATAGGCGCCGCCAGCGTAAGTCGTGCCGTAAAGATTGCCGTGTGTATCGAAGACCAGACTGGCGGATGGGTTTTGCCCGTCTGTCCCGGAGCCGAAGCTATGTAGGACCTTCTCCGTCCAGCCCCCGCCATGTTTAGGTGTCAACTCGAAAACTGTACCGTATTGGTGGATCCCGTAAGCACCGCCCGTGTACGTCGTGCCGTAAAGGTTTCCGGCAGCATCGAAGATCAGGCCGCCGTTGGGGCTACTCCCGTCATCGGGATTCCCGTCATCGGAATCCTGAAACGAATACAGCACCGTCTCCGTCCAGCTCCCATCTCGGAGCGATAGCTCGAATACAGTGCCACCCTGGTTTTCTCCCCCGCCGAAGGTTGTCCCGTAGAGGTTTCCATGGGTATCGAAGATCAGAGCGGCACAGGGCGAAGCCCCGTCGTGGCCGGAGCCGAAGGTGTGCAGCACTGTCTCCGTCCAACTCCCGTTCTCCTCGGGAGACAACTCGAACACCGTCCCTCCTAAGTAAAGGCCGCCAGTGTAAGTCGTGCCGTAGAGATTGCCATGCGCGTCGAAAACAAGAGCTGCCTGGGGCGATTTACCGTCCCGGCCATTGTTTTTGAAGCTGTACAGCACTTTCTCAGTCCAGCCTCCACCCTCACGCGGCGACAACTCGAACACTGTTCCTACACCGTAAGCTCCGCCCGAGTTGGTTGTGCCGTAGAAATTGCCGGATCTCTCGATCAGCCCGGAGTCGGGTAGCGTTCCGTGCGAGCCGTTGAAGCTGTACATTATGAAGTCGTTGCTGGCCGCCACGCTATTCGTCACAAGTAATGCGACACCGAAGAATGCCAGTGCCGCCGTCCACCCGATAAGAAATGTCTTGTCCCGCATGAAAAAGTTCTCCTTTAAAGAAAAAATGGAGACAGCCTATTGCCTATGGCAGCGGGAACTGTCCCGTTACCTTACCTAAACTGCCTGGGTATTCCAATTCGGCTCACGTCTTAGGAAGCGCCTCTCCGAGCGCTCCCGTCATCGGTGGTGGTGGCCAGCAGTAGGGTGTTTTCAGGCTAGCCGGGACTGCTGTTGTCGCGTAGTGTAGCGCGATTGCCTTTTCTTTCGTTGTGATGTCGCCAGGAGAATTTTGCGTTCTCCCAAATCGGAACGCAGCCTGGCTGGAAAGCGAATGCACTCAGGATGACACCAGGAAGAGAGAAAACACTGGGCACGACTCGAATGTGCCCTGATAAGCCATCCGGCTGATGAGGGTTGAACAGGCTCTCACGCCTACAGTTATCGTGCTGGTTTCTTTTGGCACTTCTCACAGACGCCGTAGATCTGGAAAGTATGGCGCGTAGGCAGGTACTTGTGCTTGCGCCCGATCTCCTGCTCGATGCGCTCGATCGCGGGCGAGAAAAATTCTACCGAGCTGCCGCACCCGGTGCAGACCATGTGATGGTGGTTGCGGCGCTGGTACTGGTGCTCGAAGCGCGCGATGCCGTCATGAAAATTGACCTCGCTGGCCAAGCCGCACTCCGCCAGCAGCTTCAGCGTGCGATACACGGTCGTGAAGCCGATTCCGTTGTCTTTTTTCTTGACCAGCCGGTAGAGGTCGTCGGTGGAGAGGTGGTCGCGGGTATCCAGAAAAGTGCGCAGGATGATGTCACGTTGCCCGGTGCGTTTCAGGCCCACGCGCTTCAGATGGTCGTGAAAAACCGCTTCTGCCTCGCGCACCTTCTGCTGCGAGATCGTCGGCTGATCGTCAATGCGTTTCTGGAGCATAGCGCCGGCTGCGGGGCCACTGGCTACAGGATAACAAGGCACGCAGCCGTTAGCACTTAGCAGTTGGCACTTAGCCAAAGCGCGTTGCCGGATTCCGGGCGAGATCAAGAAAAACGCTTGCTGTTCTTGCAGTAGATTGTACAATTTTGGACGCCTTTTGCCGTCCAGCTACATCCAACCGCGCAGGAGTTTCAAGATGAGCGCTCGCCGATTCGCCTCGCTTCTGGCTGTCGTTCTGTTCTCGGCATGGCTGGTTGCGCAAACTGCGCCGCCGGAAAAGCCGAAGTTCAGCCCGTCGTCCCGCAAGTTCCGCTTCACCTACGCCTTCACCGTGAAGGACATCCCGGCGGGCACGAAGCTGGTGCGGGTGTGGGTCCCGGTGGCGCACACCGACGAGCACCAGACGGTGCGCTTGATGAGTGTGAAGTCGCCGGTGCAAACCAGCATGGGCGAGGAATCCGAATACGGCAACCAAATCCTCTATGCCGAGATCCACAATCCGGTGCAGTCTACCGCCGACTTCACGCTGGAGTACGAGGTCACCCGGCGTGAGTACTCACGCGGCGACTTCGCCCAGCTCGAAACGAAGGACACCAGGCCCGGCGTGGTTCCGGCCTCCATGGAGCGCTTCGTCGCGCCTGACAAGCTGATTCCTACCGATGGCAAGATTAAACAGTTGGCTGAACAAGTGACCGACAGTCAGCCCGGCACGGTTGCCAAAGCCAAAGCCGCCTACGATTACCTCTTCCGTACTATGCGCTATGACAAGAGCGGCTCGGGCTGGGGACGGGGCGACGCCGTCTGGGCGTGCGACGCCAAGCACGGCAACTGCACCGACTTCCATTCGCCGTTCATCGGGATGATGCGTGCCGATGATATTCCCGCGCGCTTCGATATCGGCTTTCCCATCCCGGAGAATAAAGAGGGCGGCGACATCGCCGGCTATCACTGCTGGGCCGAGTTCTTCGCGCGCAACATCGGCTGGGTGCCGCTGGACATTTCCGAGGCGTGGAAAGCCAAGGAGAAAGCCAACTATTTCTTCGGCACTGTCGACGCCAATCGCGTGCAGTTTTCGACCGGGCGCGACATCACCTTGTCGCCCAAGCAGGTCGGCCCTCCGCTCAACTACTTCGTCTATCCCTATGTCGAAATTGACGGCAAGGCCTACGAGGCGACCAGCCGCCATTTCAGCTTCGCCGACATGACCACCGGGGAGAACACTGCCGACTGGCGGCCACCCGCGCCGGCAATGTGAAACCGGCGATCAGCAACCAATCTTCTTGACCACGTCGGCGAGTGGCACCTCCAGCGGTCCTGAATTTCGCGCATTGACTCACAAAATGAAACTTTCCCCATTCCGCGTGCGTTAATCACGGAGCGGCTCTCCGCTGGAAGACTTTTCGCTTATGACCGACGAAATTCATGGGCCCGATTCGCTGCAACCTGCGCCACCACTTGCCGAACCATTGCCGCCTCCCCCAGCACGCCCACACTCCGCGCTGTACAGGGTCTTCGTCGGCCCGCGGGGAGTGCGCGCCGGCTGGAAAGCCCTTCTCTTCTTCCTGATTTTTGCCGCGGTAGCTTTCTGTTTTCGGCCGATAGTCAGGATGCAAGGTAAGGTAAATCCCAACCTGCCGCTGCCGCCGGGGGTCGCGTTTGTGAATGAGTTCCTTGGCATGGCCGCGATGCTCATCGCGACCGGGATTATGGCCAAATTCATCGATCGCAAGCCCTGGGGCTATTTCGGCATTCCTCTGCGCAATGCCTTTCGCTCCACCTTCTGGACAGGCGCGGTCATTGGGCTGGGCGCGCTATCGCTGCAGCTTGAGCTGATGCACCTCGGCGGATGGTTCGACTTCGGCACCATGCAACTCCACGGCGTTGCGATCGCCGAATACGGCGTCATCTGGTTGTTCATGTTTCTCTGGGTGGGCATCACCGAAGAAGGCATGTTGCGCGGCTATGTGCAACGCGTTACCACGGACGGCTTCAGCCGGCTGCCCGGCAATTGCAGTTTCTGGACTTCGGCGCTGCTGTTCTCGCTGGTGTTTGCGTCGGGACATCTGGGCAATCCCGGTGAAAACAAATTCGGCATCATCATGGTGTTCATCGATGGCATGGCGATGTGTTTCAGCCTGTGGCGCACGGGCGATTTGTGGTGGGCCATCGGCAACCACGCCGCCTGGGACTGGGGCCAAACTTTCTTGTACGGCACCGCGAATAGCGGATTCCACGGCGCCGATGCGCTGATGAAACCGTCCTTCCACGGCCCGCTGCTGCTGGCGGGAGGAACCGATGGCCCCGAAGGCAGTTTGCTGGTGCTCATTTCGGAGGCGATTTTCGTCGTGTCCGTCGCACTGATCTATCGCCGGCGGAAGTATACGTTGTTGCGTGATGCGGGACCGGCCGATCGCTCTGGACAGCTTGAGCTGGGCGCTCGTCCGATCGACGGTTCAAGTCCCGCGGCTTAGCCAGACCTGAAACCAGACTAGGTATGCCTCGAGGGACTGGCTTGAAAAGCTCTGTCGTGCCAGAGAAACGGCTCGTGTATTTTGAGTTGGTTGCGCTAAGGCCTGGTAACAACGCTTACGCTTGCTAATAGGCGAAGAAACAGCGCAAACTTACGCTAAGGCCTGCTCGCGATAGTCACGGCAAGCGATCCTCGCAGGCCTAGCCTATAACTCTCATGAGTGACATGCTAAAACGTGTCAGCACCATCGGCCTTTCTGCCGTAGCAGTTGTTGCGGTGCTGTCACTTATATCGCTGGCGCTTCGTTGGCACGCACCCTCGCTGTACATCGGGCACAATGGGCCCACGGTAAGCATAAACGTCAGCACTCTGGGCGAGTACCCCACAACTATCACTCGGCTGCGGCTTTCGGACTTTAACAGCAAGAGAGTGCTGTGGGAAAGTCGAGGCGAAGGACGGAGAAGCCCAATCCCACGGGTTCACCTTGCATAAGGGCGAAAACGCCACGGAGCCAGCCACTGACTTCGGTGGTTATCAGGTTGTGACGCCGTCACGGTCAGCTACTTTCACCCTTAGCAGTGGGCGGGAGTACAAAATCGAGGCTTGGGGCGGACGCAGCAATCTCACGAGGAGTTCTGCGGTGTTTCGACTGGACGGCGGTCAATAGCTGTCGAAATGTCGCCATATCGCAAGCTGAAGTTTACTTCCGCCTCCAGCGCACGCCGTCCTTGGTGTTCTCCAGGATGATGCCGTTCTCGGCCAGTTGTGCGCGAATGGCGTCCGACCGGGCGAAGTCGCGGGCTTTGCGGGCTTGTGAGTGCTCGGCCACGAGCCGCTCGATCTCGTCATCGGAAAGCGTTGCGGCTTTGGCCAGCTCCGCGGTCTCGGGGCTGATTTTATCGGCGAGCCCTTCTTTGTTTGCCCACTCTACCGTGGAGCGCACCTTGGCGGAATCGTCGTCTTTCAGCACGGCGAAGGTTTCGTCGAACTGCGTCAGCGTCTGCAACAGCGCTGCGATGTCACCCTTGCGGACTTCGCCCGTATCGGCAGCGGCGTTCACGTCGCGCACCATATCAAAGATCGCGCCCAGGGCGCGCGCCGTGTTCAGGTCGTCGTTCAAGCCGGCGGTCATTTCCTCCGAAGTTTTCTTGGCGATCGCGGCAATCGCGTTGTTATTGCCGCCGGCGAACTGCGATGTTTCCAGCCGCAGCTTGAAATTGCGCAGCCGCTCGACGGAGTTCGCCGCCTGGGTTAAGCCGTCGAAGGTGAAGTTGAGCTGCTTGGTGTACGGCACCGACATCAATAGAAAGCGGATCGACGACGGCTTGTGGCCCATCAGGATCAGGTCGCGCACGGTGAAAAAGTTGCCTGCGCTCTTGGCCATCTTCTCGTTTTCCACCAGCAAGAAGCGCGAGTGCACCCACACACGCACGAACGGTTTGCCGCTCTCCGCCTCTGACTGCGCAATCTCGTTTTCGTGATGCGGGAAGATGAGGTCCTCGCCGCCGCAGTGAATGTCGAAGGTGTCGCCGAGGTACTTCATTGCCATGGTCGAGCATTCGATATGCCAGCCCGGGCGTCCCGGCCCGATCTCCGTCTCCCAGAACGCCTCGCCCGGCTTCGGCGCTTTCCACAGCGCGAAATCGCGCGCGTTATCTTTGTCGTAGTTGTCAACGTCCACGCGCGCCCCGTCCGTCATACCGGCGAAGTCCTTCTTCGAGAGCTTGCCGTAATCGGGAAACTTCGCGATGCGGAAGTAATAGGAGCCGTCGTCGGTGCGATACGCGTAACCTCTCTCCATCAGTTTGGCGATGAAGCGCGCCATCTCCGGAATGTGGTCGGTCGCATTCACCAGCATTTCGGGATGCTCGATATTGAGCGCATCGGCGTCTTCCAGAAAGACCTGGCGATATTTCTTCGTGTACTGCTGCACCGTGACGCCGTCGCGCGCGGCGTTGCGAATGATCCTGTCGTCCACGTCGGTGATGTTCATGACGTGCTTGAGCTGGTAGCCGCTCTGCTTCAGGAAACGCCGCAGCGTGTCGACCACGATAAACGTGCGGAAGTTGCCGATGTGCCCGTAGTCGTACACGGTGGGGCCGCAGGCATACATGCGGACCAGGTTATCTTCCAACGGATGAAACTCTTCGATTTTGCCGGACAGGGTATTGAAAAGCTCAAGCGCCATGCATTCGTCCTGAGTGAATAGGGAATTCTCGATTGTAGGGAAGGGCGGGGAAGAGAGCAATGTTAGCGAGGAGCAACTCAGCACTCAGCATTCAGCCCTTGGATAGCTTGCCCAAAGTGCCTTGTTGTGTCTTGGCTTGGAGAGAGCCTTAACGGCTGAATGCTGACTGCTGAGTGCTGACTGCCGGGAAGAAATTACATGCCGGCTCGCGGAATTGCCCTACCGATCGCCGACGCTGAATCCTGCTCCACGCAAGTAAGACGTTCAATCTAGTCGGTTTGCTATCCGTAGCCTTCTGGCACATTCCATGCATCTCACTATTCGGGAACCTAGCGGGAGGCCTGCGATGCCGTACATACGGTTGTACTCGCGCGAGGTATCGCTCGCAGAGAAGCGCTTGCTGGCAGAGAAGCTGATCGCGATTGCGCTCAGCGCCTTGCAACTGTCCCCGGAAGAACGCCGCACCATCACCATCCAGTTCATGCCGCGAAGCATGTCTCCGGCGCGATTTGATCAACTGTTTCGTAAGGGCGAAAAAAAAGCTGTGCTCGAAGTTTCGGACCGCGAACTGACGGTCGAGAAGATCACCGCCTTCGTCGAAGCGGCGACGCCGCTGCTCAGCCAGTCGGCCGCGGTCGAGCGCAGCGGCCGCCTCGCCCGCATGTTGGGGTGGGAGGCGGATTCGGCGAGGCAAATTGCGTTTCAGTTCAATGATATAAGCTCGTCAGCCCGGAGTGCCGGCGCATCCGGCTTCGCCACTGAGGAACTCGATATCGCTGCCTGACGGGCTTTCACTTGCGCCGGCAACGGAGCCGGAAACTCGTAAACCCCTACCCAGCTCCGTGCAGTACTGCCAGTTCACAGGTTGAAGGCAATTGCCATCGCGGCATTTCGGGAGTGGTTTGCTCCTGCGCCCGATGGCAGCTTACGGCTTGCATCGACCGCTGATTGGGGGATCTCCGGTCGAGGCGGGAGCGAACGGCGTTCTGGCAGGGACGCCGTTCGTGGACCCCTGTCGGTCCTTCGTCGAATCGCCCGCCGATGAACAGGTGTAGATCGAGCTCCGCCCCAGACAAACAGTTAGGTGCTCGAAATCACAGCGCAGCGCCCACTCTGACCCTATAAAATTGTTTCATGGACTCATTCGTTATTGCAGGCAGGCAGTTTCGTTCGCGACTGATCGTCGGCACCGGCAAATACAAATCGGGACAAGAGACGGCTCGCGCCATTGCGGCCAGTGGCGCCGAGATGGTCACAGTCGCGGTGCGGCGCGTCAACCTGGATCGCAGCAAGGAATCGCTGCTCGACTTCATCGATCCGCAGCAGTATTTCCTGTTGCCCAACACCGCCGGCTGCTATACCGCCGATGAGGCGGTCCGCACGGCGCGTCTCGGTCGCGAAGTCGGTTTGTCGGATTGGGTGAAGATCGAAGTCATCGGCGATCAGCAGACGCTGTTTCCCGATGTGCAGGCGACCATCGAAGCCACACGCGTATTGGTGAAGGAAGGCTTCACGGTCTTGCCGTATACCTCCGACGATATCGTGGTTGCCAAGCGTCTCATCGATGCCGGAGCTTCGGCCGTGATGCCGCTGGGCGCGCCCATCGGCAGCGGCATGGGCATTCAGAACGCGGCCAACATTCGCATCCTGCGCGAGGTGATTACGGATGTGCCGCTGATCGTCGATGCGGGCGTGGGCACAGCGTCGGATGCAACGATTGCGATGGAACTTGGCGTCGACGGCGTGCTGATGAATACCGGCATCGCCGCCGCCCAGGACCCGATACTGATGGCCGAGGCGATGAAGAACGCCGTCATGGCCGGACGGCAGGCGTACCTCGCCGGCCGTATGGTGAAGAAGCTGTACGCGACCGCCAGCTCGCCGCTGGAAGGGGTTGTGCGGTAGCTGTCGAGTTGGTGCCCCAGGTTCGCCCTTCTTTCTTTTGGGCTAACCTGGGCATCCAGCGAATGGACCCAGGTTAGCAGTCCAGCAGAAGGACGCGAACCTGGGGCACCAAGCTCGCTCTACCGACCCTCACCCTTCACCAGCGGCAGCTCAACGTAGCTCTCCTGGCCGGGAGCGTGATAAATCCGCTGTGTTGCCTTCTTATAGTCCCTCGGCTTGGCCCAGAAAATGTTCTCCACAAACGTCTGCGGATTGCGATCGTAGAGCGGGAACCAGCTTGACTGCACTTGCACCATGATCTTGTGCCCGGGCAGGAAAACATGGTCCGCGGTCGGCAGCGCGAACTGATACAGCAGCGGGGTGTCGGGCGCGATCGCCTTCGGATTAGCGAAGCTCTCGCGATAGCGTCCGCGGAAGATGTCGGCCGCAACCATCAGTTCATATCCGCCCATCTTCGGGTCGGATGCGACCTCATCGGGGTAAACATCGATCAGCTTCACCACCCAATCGGAATCGGAGCCGCTGGTCGAGGCCATCAGATGGGCGACAGGCTGGCCGGCGATTTTCACCGGCGCGGTTAGCGTCTCGGAGACAAACGACACAACGTCGGTCCTTGCTGACGGATTGCGCTGATCGCTTACCAGCCAAATTGGCCATGTCGCACCCGGACCGTAGTCGACCGATTGCACAGGACGCGGCACATAGGGAATCGGATTCGCCGGATCGGAGACATATTCTTCGTAAGCGGATCCACCGGCCTGCGGCGTCGCAAAGCTGAGCTTGCCTCCGGATTGGAGATACAGCGGGGTTGCGGTCACGCTGCAACCGGTGGGACATCCCGCGGGCCAAGCCGGCAGTTTCAGCCAGTGATCTGTGCCCGTCTCGTAAGCCATCACCGGCGCGATGTCCGCCTTCGGCGCGCCCTCCTGCAGATATTGGGCCAGGAACGGCGCCAGGATTTTCTGCCGGAATTCGAGCCCGGTGTCGCTCGGGAACTTGATGTCACCCAGGCTGCTGCCCTCGCCAATCTCTTGCGCGTGATGCCACGGGCCAAGCACCAGATAAACCATGTCATTGTTGGTGTCCTTCGGCCTGATCGCGCGATAAACCGCCGGCGCGCCATAGATATCTTCCTGGTCCCAGAGGCTCTGCACCAGCATGGTCGGTACGGTCAGCGGCTCTTTGGCCAGCAGTTTGTCGATGGCCTGGTCCTGCCAGAACTGGTCGTAGCTGGGATGCTCAAGGATTTTGCGCCAGAAGCCCATCTGCTCGAGGCCGTGACTGCGGCCCATCTCGCCGGCCGAGCCGGCATTGAGCCATTCTGTGTATTGGTCGGCATAACTGAACCACCAGCTCGATTCGCCACTCAACAGCCCTGATCCGCGCGTGGCCTCCTGCTCATAGATGTACGACTCATTGGGCTGGCGGAATGCGCCATAGTGGAACCAGTCGTCGCCCATCCAGCCGTCCACCATGGGATTCATCGGCACCACCACCTTCAGCGCCGGATGCGGGTGGAACATCGCCATCAGCGCCGTGTAGCCGTCATAGGAAATGCCCAGCACGCCAACCTTGCCATTGCTCTCGGAAACGTTCTTCACCAGCCAATCGATGCTGTCGTAGATGTCGGTCGAGTCATCGACCGGCGTCGGATTCAACGGCCCGCGCAAGGGGCGGTTCATCACGAAGTCGCCCTGCGATCCATACTTGCCGCGCACGTCCACGATGACCCGAATGTAGCCACCCTTGACGATCACGTCGGTGGGATTGTCGTAGCCTTCCAGCACGTCCGCCAAGTGTGAGCTCGGGTTCTGCGTGACCATGTGCTCGGCATCGTAAGGAGTAAAGGTCGCCAGGATGGGAGCGTTCTTCGTGCCTTTGAGCATCACGATCACGGCATGCAGTTTCACGCCATCGCGCATCGGCATCATGACCTCGCGCTTCTCGAAGTTGAAGCCGGTGGTGACCTGGTGAAACTGCGCGGGCGTCTCGCTTGGCAGTTCGGGATATTTGGGTGCCTGGGCAAAACCCGCGTGCGCAAGCAGGCAGCAGGTGGCGAGAAACAAAACAGTAGTAAGCGCAACACGACCAGCGCGTTCACAAAGGGTCATCGCGGGACATTCCTCCAAGCGGGTAAGGATATTGGGTTCAATTAGATTCTTGCAACCCGCCCTCTCGCGCCGGACTTGATGCCCCGGTCGGCGACTGATGTTCAACCCCGAAGGCCAGGAGACCAGGTGATTCCCAAAATGGGCCTTTCTCGGCGATGACGAAAGAAAGAGGCGTCCACATTCCGCGAACCTAGGCTACACTCGGCACAAGAGACAGGGATCAGATCTTTCGGCTTGGTTTCCCAACTCGAAAATCCATGAAGAACGCAGGGCTTGTGACGGTAATAGTAGCGCTGTGCTGCGGCTGTAGCGTCCTCGGCGCTCAGGAAGGAATCGGCGACCTTGCACTAAGAGGCTGCAGCGCGGCGCGGAATGGCAGATCAGACAAGGCGAGTGTTGCCGCTCTCATCAACAAGCTTGCAGATCCCGGGGTTGAGCCCCTCAAGCCCGAAGAGGTAGGGGAGTTCGAGTTCATTGATCTTGCCGGGGACGGCAGGTGCGAGCTTGTAATGGGGGTAAGCAGTGGGCCGGCTGTGTCCTTCGTCTGGATCTACTGGCAGGATCATTTTCAAGCGCTAATGGGCCTGACGGATTTCAAGAAAGGAATCAGGGATTTGAATGGTGATGGGAAGAAAGAAATCATTGTGCACTCCTATCTCGACCTGGCAGGCAGACGGTCAGCGGGAAGCCCAACCCCAGAGTGGCCCGAGGTCTATCGGCTGCAGGGCGAAAAATACGTGCCGGCCAGCAAGGACTTTCCGGCATACTACGATAGCGAGGTACTCCCCAAGCTCGACAAGGAAATCGCAGAGCCCAGAAGCCCGGACCAGGCGGCCGAATACTATTACGACGCGAAGATCGCGGCCCTGGAGATGCAACGCGACAAAATCCTGCGCGTGCTTGGGCGCGACCCCGATGCCGGTCTGCAAGAGGCACGCCGTTGGGCAGCCAGCGACAATCCTGCATTGATCAGCGATGCCGTGGATGTTTTTCGCGATATCCCGGGTCACGAGGCGGAGGTAAGCGCCGCCGAACAGGCTGAAAAACGGGCGCTGCGGTACCGTCACCCCGACGGTTCATACCCGGTTTACTGAGGATCGGGTCAATTCCAGAGAAGCGTGGGGCGGGCTGGGTCCAACTCCGCGTGGCGTGGCCGTTCTCCAACTCCCGTCCAGAGCTGCCAACGCGAGCGGCGGAATCGCCATCTAAGGGCAGAGGATAGTGGTCAGTGGATAGAGGACCGGTGCCTGGGCCCAGGTTAGCGTCCAAAAGAAGGCCGCGAACCTGGGGCACCGTGCTCTCGGGGATTTTCTATCCACTAACCACTACCCACTAACCACTGGAGTTGCGATGTTCGTTCCCCAGCGTCTCGCCATCATCATCGTCCTGTTCAGCGCGGTCGCTTCGTCGGCGGCCGATAAAGAGGTTCGCATCAGCATCCCCAAGCGCACCAAGCCTACGCCGGTGCAGAAGCTGAACCAGGAGGGCGTGAAGGAACTCCAGAAGCACGAGTACAAGAGAGCGAAGGCCACATTCTACAAGGCCTACCTGATCGACCCGAATGATCCGTTTACGCTGAACAATCTTGGCTACATCGCCGAGCTGGAGGGTCAGGCCGATCGCGCCGAGCGCTATTACAGCCTGGCGCAGGCACAGGGATCCGACGCCATCGTATACAAGTCCACCGAGCGCGCTGCTGTGGGCAAGCCGGTAGATGAGATCGCCGGCAATGCCGCCGACAACAAGATGCAGGTGAACCGGATCAATGTCGAGGCCATCGGGCTCCTGCAAAAGGACCAGGCACCCCAAGCGGACCTTATCCTGCAGAAAGCGCTGAAGCTCGATCCGACGAACCCCTTCACCCTTAATAATCTCGGCTATGCGCGTGAGAAAGAAGGCGAGCTGGAGCAGGCCTACAGGTTCTACTCCGAGGCAGCCGCACAGCACTCCGACACGCCGATTGTGGTCAGCATGCGGCAATCGTGGCGTGGCAAGTCCATCAGCGTGGTGGCCGCGGCCAACGCCAACAAGGTCCGCAACGTGATGGAGCATGAGCAGAGCGTCGCCGACCGGGTGGCGCGGCTGAACACGCGCGGCGTAGCGGCCATCAATCGCAACGATTACAAGCTGGCCAAGCAGTATTTCCAGGAGGCTTATAAGCTCGATCCGCGAAATGCTTTCGCGCTGAACAATATGGGCTATCTGGCCGAGTTGGACGGCGACAAGGAGACCGCCGACTTCTACTACGACAAGGCGAAGGAAGCCGACCAATCGAGCATGAAAGTTGCCTATGCGTCACGCAAGGACGTGGAAGGCATGAGGCTGGCCTCAGTCGCCAACGACAGCGACGACGCGGTGAACAAGGCCATCGACGAAGCGGCCGAGCTGCGCCGCGAGGAGGGTGGTCCGGTCGTCCTGCGCTATCGCAACAATCAGCCGGTGATGGAGCCGGCGACCCCGCCGAAGCCGGTCCCGCCTCCGAATCCCACGCCCGCTCCGCCGCCGACCGGCAATGCGATTTTGCAGCCGCTGCCCGAGAACGAGCAGCCGCCGGCAGCCCAGCCGAACGCCCAACCGCCTCAGGGGAACGCGCCCGCAAATTCCGGTGGAGGCTTGTTGCAGCCTCTGCCTGAAAGTGAGCAGCCACCGGCAGCGCGCCAGCCCAACCAGCAGCAACCGAACGTGCCGCGTCCGCCGCAATCGCAAACCCCGCCGCAGCAGAACACAGTCCCGCGACCGCCGCAGGCGCAACAGAACCCTACCCCGGCAAACTCAAACAATGGCATCCTGATGCCGCTGCCTGATGACCAGCAACCGCCGGCGGCCAAACAGCCGCAATAACGCCACTTTTGGCCGTTTGGTATTCGCCGCCTCGTAGGCGCTTCGCTTCTGGCGAAAAGCGAAGAGCGAAGGCGAATGGCGGCTACCCAAGGTGATTCACCGGCCCAGTTCCTTTGCCCAAGGGGTACGCCGAAGCGATTGCCCTCCTCACATACTCTTTTGCGGCGTGGGTAGCTTGTCGTAGATCATCGCCGAGCGCCAGGCGGCAGGCCAGCGCGGTCGCGAAGGCGCAGCCGGTGCCGTGCGTCGAGCGCGACTGGATGTGCTCGCCGGGAAAAATCTCCCGCTCGATCTTTTCTCCGCGCCGGTAGCTCAGGAAGTCGTTCGGCGGATTGAGGTGTCCTCCCGTGATGACGACGGCCTTGGCGCCCATTTCGTGCAGGGTTGCGGTTATTGCCCATACCGCCTGAACAAGGGCGTCCCCGAACTCGTCTTCACGCCCGGCGAGTATGACGGCTTCGTGAACATTGGGCGTAATCACGTCGCAGAGAGGGAGTATCCGGGTGCGCAGGACATCGAGTCCAGCGTCGTCCAGCAGAGCAGCCCCGGAGGATGATCGAATCACCGGGTCAGCGACGATGTTGGCAGGCCTGCGCTTCTCCAGAAATTCACCAACCGCCGCGGCCACCTCGCCGGATCCCAGCATCCCGATCCGGGTGGCGGAGAACGCCATATCGTCGGCAAGCGCCTTAAGCGTTGCCGAAACCAGCTCAGGTTCCAAGGCTCGAACCTGAAACACCCCCTGCGTCGACTGCACGGTCAGGGCGGTCGGGCAGGTGACGGCGTAACAGCCGAGGGCGGCTGCGGTCTTGATGTCGGCCGTGATGCCCGCCCCGGACGAGGGATCGTAACCGGCGATGCTCAGGATAACCGGACGGGCGGGCATGGCAAGACTTTATCGCAACCGCAGCTTGCCGGCATTCCAATCGGGTTCAGGGGAGCGGAAGACGGGCAGTCCAGACTTCGGCTCTCACTTACAACTCAAATTTGTAAGTACCTGATGTTCAGCAGCTTACAGCCAACTCGGGCCTGCTTTGATCCATCTAACTCGTCAACGCCACCGAAATCGCCAATTCTCCCCACGGGGTCTTTTAGCGCTGGAAGCGCACAACCCGGTGTGACACGCGGTTAAGCACAATTCACGCTGCCGCGCAAGTCCACTTTCTGGTTATCGGAAGATTAAGGTTGACTTCCTAATTCCGGCTTTGAAAGACTTTTAAACATCCTGTCAGGGAGGACCAACTTTAACGATGAGAGGTGTCTAAATGATACGAGTACTTAGCCCGGTTGCGGCGACGTTAGTATTCGCCACCGCACTGGGTGCGGCACCCGGTAATAGCACACCGGATTCGCAAAAAGAGGCCCCAGGACAGATTCAGGAACATAAGCCGGCTAAGCGGGCGAAAGCCAAAGCCGAAGTCGGGAAGGCCTCGTGGTATGGCCGCATCTTCCAGCATAAGAAGACGGCGAGCGGCGAACCTTACGACATGTTTGATTTGACGGCTGCTCACCGCAGCCTGCCAATTGGTTCCTGGGTCAAGGTCACGGATCTGAAAACTGAGCGGGTGGTCGTCGTTCGTATCAACGATCGCGGGCCGGTGGCCAGGAATCGGATCATCGACCTGTCCTATGAAGCGGCGAAGATACTGGGCATGCGCGGGATTGACCGCGTAAGCCTGGAAGTCCTGCCAACTCCTGAATTGGCAGACAACCTTGCGCCACTGTAATCCTGCTATTAAACCTGTTTCGCGGTGCTTTTCAAGCAGTTTGCGCGGATAGGGATCACCACAGAGGCACAGAGAGGTTTGATCGGTCCACTCTGCGCCTCGGTAGTGGTCTTGGGCTGTTATAGACTGGAAGCCGATGCAAGCACGAGATCGGCTCATCGTGGCGCTGGATGTCCCCGACGCCATCCAAGCCCGCCAGATCGTCCAGTCGCTTGGCGAAACCGTAACCACTTACAAGATCGGAAAGCAGCTCTTCGTTGCCGAAGGGCCGCAGCTCGTGCGCGACCTCATCGCCTCCGGGCGTAAGGTGTTCCTGGACCTGAAGTTCCACGATATTCCCAACACCGTTGCCGAAGCCGTTCGTTCGGCTGCCCGGCTGGGCGTCAGCATGCTGAACGTACACGCCTCCGGCGGCAGCAAGATGATGAGGGCTGCGGTCGAGGCGGCGGCGCAATCCGAGACGAAGCCGCTGGTGCTCGCGGTCACGGTCCTGACCAGCCTGTCGGATTCCGATCTTCAGAAAATTGGCATCTCCGGAAATGCGCTGAGCCAGGTGCTGCGGTTGGCCGCGCTGGCTCGAAGCGCCGGTTGTGGCGGCATTATCTCTTCGGCGCGGGAAACTCGCGAGCTGCGACGCGAGTTGGGCGAAGGATTTCCCATCGTCAATCTGGGTATTCGGTTGGCTGGCTCTGATGTCGCAGACCATGCCCGGCCTGTTACCCCACGCGAAGCGATTGCCGCCGGCGCAACCTACCTCGGCGTGGGACGTCCGATCTTGCAGGCCGACGACCCGGTCGCGGTTGCCAGCCGCTTCCTGGCCGAGATGGATGAGGCGCTGCGCTAACGCGACCCCGGAGAAAGTCGACCGATTTCGCAAATAAAAAGAGGTCCCGAAAGCGGGACCTCTACAGGCGATGACAGACACCTGATTAAGGCTTCGCCTTCATGTACATCATGTCGCCCGGCCTGCCGGTTTCGACTTTGTAATCCGACGGCACCTGGAACAGCGACCCATCCGGCTCGCCGCGGCTGACGCTGGTCACCGTGCTGGTCATGGTTCCCATCATCGGATCCCTGTGGAGCGTGCTGAGCGGAATCTGCAGGTCGGTCGAGACCCATCGCTCAGTTACGACCGAAATGGGCTTGGCGTTTCCAATCTGCCCGGCAGGGATGGTGCGCGTCACCCGCGTGCCCTGTGCCTGTAGCCCCAGGATCGTCTTCATCCCCAACTGCTCGGTGCTTACGTCCCCCATGCCAGGCGGGCCGACGGTAGGTTCACCGTTGGCGTTGTCTTTAGGCGGCTTCGGCGGATGCAACGGCATCTCGCGTACCGTCTTTTTCTGCGGATTCAGCACGTAGCGTTTGCCGGCCACCGGATCCATGATGATTACCATGGTTCCCTCGACTGCGCCGGTCGAAGGGGTTACGAGTTTAAACGGAACCTCGCGGCGCACGCGCCCCTGGGAATCACGATATTCCGTGCTCTGCTCCTCGGTATGGATGGTGTTCCCATCCTGCAAAGTGCTGTCGTGGGTCACGGTGATGGTGGCCGTCAAAGGCGCGCCCGTGACCACCTTGTCGCCCAAGCCCACTTCCTCGTGGAAGAAGAAAGCGCCGCCGCCCATGTGCGGGCCCTGCACCTGCATGGTGATCATTCCCGGGCCGCCCGGTGGTGGAGGTGGTGGCTCCGGCTCATTCTGTGCGAATGCCAGACCGGCCAGGCCGGCCAGCAACGCCGTGAGTGCCAGCAACCTCGCTACAAATCGGAAGTTTCTGCCCAAGTTCCTCATCAGTCGGTTCCTTTCCCTCTTGAAGTGGCTGGTGGTGGACAATGGCTAGCGGACAGGCCGCTTTCCCTATTCACTAGTCACAATCCGCTTACAACTCGATCTCAATTCACCCATCGCACGGCCCGCACAACGCCGTCGTAGCCGACTACCAGATCGGCTACCGCCGGCTGAGCGCCCTGGCTGGCGGCGCTTGCCGACTCCGGCAATTCCATGCGCACCACCTGGGTTTCGCCGGAACAGCTCAACGGATCGCAGAACATCAATGCCGTGTAAGCGGCTTCGGCATCGCTCTGCGAGTCGTCCGCGACTTCGGCGCCTCCCTGGGCCGACGTGACCGTTTGGGTTACCGGCGACTTCTGCGCGAGCACCCGATGGCTGATCGGCGCTTCCCCATGTTTCGGCTGAAGAGTATGAGAATCGCTGAGATCAGCCGTCTTCGGGTCGCTTGCGACCACAATCGGCTGCTCAATGACTGGTACGCTGCGCCCCGGCGCCGACTTACTCTGCATCGGCTTGGCACTGGAGCCATGCTGCACCATATGGATCCCCAGGAAAATCGCGACCGCAATTGCGGCTGCGACGGCGGCGTAAGCTCCCAGTTCGAATAATCGGCTTAGCCGCAGAGCGAATGGAGTGGAACCGGGCGCTGCTTCGGATTGAGGACGCCACATCTTCCAGGTTTCCCTCACTCCAGATGGCATTGGCTCCGCGGCGGCGACTGCAACTGGCGCAGTCGCCCGCGAAGCCTTCCCCGCTGGAATGCCCTGCCGGAAAACCTGAAGCAACGCCCGTTCCACATCTGGGCCGGCCTCGTGGCCGGCGGTCCTTGCCCGCAAAGCGTGCAATGAGGCATTCAGCGTTTGCTGCTCCTCGAACCACGACTCACAGGCCGGGCACGCCTGGGCATGAGCGGCCAACTGCGGGTCTGCGGTCGGTGTCGGCGAACTGAATGACGCGACGTAACGTTTAAACTCACGGCATGTCATGATGTGCACCTCGCCGCAATTCCCGAGATCCCCGGGGCTACCATCGCCGAGTGCTGCAGTTTCTTGCTGAGCATGGCGTGCGCGCGATGCAGCCGCGAGCGGATGGTGCCTATGGCACACCCCATGGCCTCCGCTGCCTGCGCATAGCTCAACTCCTGCAAGTCGCACAACACCACCACCTCGCGATAGTGCTCGGGCAACGACAGCACCGCTTTCCAGACTGCGGTTGACGTCTGATTGCGGGCGATGCCTTCGCTGGGATCGCTCTCCGTCATCAGCGCCGGTCCCTCGTCGTCGACTGAGGTGCTCAAGGCGTTCTCCGAATAGCTGCGCTCCAGAGCCCGGCGCACGTAGTTGCGGGCGACGCCGAACAGATAGGCCCCGAGCGCCCCGCGCGCCGGATCGAAGTCGCCGCCGCGCTGCAACAGGAAGATGAAGACTTCCTGCGTCACTTCCTCGGCCATGTGAGTCGAGCCGCTCATATGCAACGCGAAACGGAAGATGGGGCCTTGCCGGCGACGGTAGAGCGCGGTGAACGCATCTTCGTCTCCTGCCAGGGCCTGCGCCAGCAGTTGCTCGTCAGTCCAATCGATCAGCAACTTCACCTCAGTGGTGCCCGGGCCCCAACGAGCACCGGTTTTGTGCTGGTTGGGGTGCTGCTCCTGATCTCGTTTCTAACCCATATTCACGGGCCAGAAACGTAAAGTTCCGTAAAGTTCAGAGCGACACCTGTTCTAGGCTGCCGGAATCACAGGTCTCGCACCCAGCAGGCGTCAGCGCCTGTCTTATGGTACCTGCTGGAACCAGCTTGGAATGTTAAGTAGCGTTGCGCGAGACGAGGGCCGTGCACAATCAAGAAGTCGCGGCGTGGGAATTGCCGTATGGCAGATTAGGCCAGATTCGTCCCGGCCCTCTTTGACTAAAGTCACATGGCATTGCGGTCGCAACGGCGCTATCCTAAACTCATTGATGTGGGGCAGTCGCCCGAAAAGGGGTACAAGCAGCAATGTCTGAGCAGGGACGCAGATACATGCGCTTTGGCGCGGTCATGGCGGTCATCGTGATCGCTCTCGGCTATCTCGCCTACACCGGCGTGCAGGACAGCAAGAGCTACTACGTCACGATCAAGGAACTGAACGGCATGGGCAACGGCGCCTACAGCAAACGATTGCGTGTTGCCGGAAACGTGCAGCCGGGATCGATCAAGCGCCAGGGAACGCACCTGGAGTTCCTGCTGGTCGAGGAGAACCGCACCTTACCTGTCGTCTACAGCGGGACGGAAGCTCCGCCGGATACGTTTAAGGACAACGCGCAGGCATTGGCTGAAGGCAAATTCGGGCGCGACGGCGTCTTCCACGCGACCAACATTCAGGCCAAGTGCGCCTCGAAGTATGCCCCTAAGCAACCGGGAGCGCAGCCGGCAGTGGAAGGGACGACGCAAAAGGCAGCGCTGTAGTTGTGAGCAGCGCAAGTGGGGTTAGAATCTCCTTATGAGTAATGCCCAGTTCTTCACCGCGCTGTGTCTGCCGCTGATTGTTTTTCTGGTGGGTTTCTACTTTCAGAACACCGGCATCCGCGACCTGCGCTCCGATATGAACCTGCGTTTCGCCCGCTTTGATCAAAGGTTCGACGACCTTACCAGCAAGGTTGTGGACATCGACAATCGTCTGATCCGGGTGGAAGAGCGGCTCAAGCTCTAATTCGATACTCTGCGACAGAAAATCCGTCCGCTCTGAAGGAACCGTTGAGCGCAACCGCACCATCCTCACCACCTGTCATCGTCCTCGATAACCTGGTGAAATTCTTTGGCCGCTTCGCCGCCATTCGCGGCATTTCAGGAGAGTTCGCCGCCGGCCGGCTTTACGTGGTGCTGGGCGACAATGGGGCAGGCAAGAGCACACTTCTGCGTGTGATCGCGGGACTGACCGAGCCAAGCCAGGGCAGCTTCACGCTTCTCGGCGCGAAAAAAGTTCGCGAGGTCGCTTATCGTGTTGGCTACATGGGACACGCGCCACTGCTCTATGACGAACTCAGCGGCATGGAGAACCTGCGCTACTTCGCCGGACTATATGGAATTCACGATGACGAAGTAGCCCGTCAGGCGATGCTGAACGTCGGACTCGACCCCGACTTGTCCCGGCGGGTTGGCCAGTACTCGCAGGGCATGCGGCAGCGGCTGTCGCTGGCGCGCGCCGTCCTGCACGATCCCGAGCTGATGTTGCTGGACGAGCCGTTCTCGAATGTCGATGTCCATTCCGCGCATGATATGGCCGCCGTGCTGGGACGCGTTCGCGATCAGGGCAAGACGATCTTCGTCGTCACCCATCAGGCGCAATTGATGGAAGGCGTGGCCGATGAATTCGTGCACATGGCAGCAGGCCAGATCGTCGATCGGCAAGAGGTGGCTCGGAAAGGGGCAGCAGCGGAGCCCGCCTTGAGGAGTGCGCCATGACGACCCTCGCGTTAACCCGCGCGACACTAATGAAAGACCTGTGCATGGAGTGGCGCTCCAAGGACGCCATCAACTCCATGCTGTTCTTCGCGCTGCTGGTGGTCGTCATCTTCAGCTTCGCCTTCAATCCCACGGCCGAGGAGTCGCGGCAGATTGCAGGCGGCCTGATCTGGGTGGCATTTTTGTTTGCGGCTGTGGTCGCGCTGAACCAGACTTGGGCGCGCGAGCTGCGCAATCAGGTGCTGGATGCCTATCGCGTCTCGCCTGCCCCGCCGAACGCGCTGTTCCTTGCGAAAACCGTTGGCAACTTTCTGTTCGTTGTCGTCCTGGAATGTCTAATGGCGCCGCTGTTCGTGATCTTTTACGAGCTGCGCTCGGTGGGGCCGGTTTGGCAGTTGATTGTGGTCGCATTGCTGGGCACTTGGGCACTGGTGGTGAACGGCACGTTCTTCGCTGCGCTTTCCATTCGCACCCGCAGCCGCGAGATCATGCTGCCGCTGATTCTGTTTCCGATTTCCATCCCGGCGCTGCTGGGTATGGTAGATGCAACTACTTCGATCCTGACGGGCGAAGCTTCGCCCGATTTCTGGATCAAGCTGCTGGCAGTTTACGATATTGTCTTCACGTCGATTTGCCTGATGCTATTTGAGACGGTTTTGAATGCGGAGTAAAACTGGATTGCCTGGATCATTTATCGACGTCGGGGTGAGTAGATGTACGTCGGGGTGAGTAGATTTGAACGCTTTGAAAGGGCACGGCTTCAGCCGTGCCGTAACAAGCCCGAAAGGCAACGGGCTTTAGCCCCTGAGGTAAGGCCCGCAGCGGCTAAAGCCGTCTGAAGCGGCAGCGTATGGCACGGCTGAAGCCGCGCCCCTTCAAGTCTTGCAGCATTATGAGTAATTGGGAGTAAAAGCTCTTCGCTGTTCGCTCTTCGCTTTTCGCCAGAGTTTCCGTCGGTCAGCTCTGGCGAATGGCGAACAGCGAAAAGGCGAACAGCGATGTGGAACCTAGTATGAAAAAACTCGCACCAATCTCCCTTCTTCTGATTGTCGCTCTGCTCGGCATAACCACCTATCTCGCGCTCGCCGTCGCTCCCACCGAGCAGACCATGGGTGACGTGCAGCGGATCTTCTACTACCACGTGCCTTCTGGCTGGGTAGCGTTTCTGTGCTTCTTTATCAACTTCGTCGCTTCGGGTGTTTATCTGTGGAAGCGGAGCGCGAGCAGCGACGCTCTGGCGGCGGCTTCGGCGGAAGTAGGCGTGGTTTTCTGCACCGTGCTGCTGATCACGGGGCCGTTGTGGGCGCGGCCGGTCTGGGGGATCTGGTGGACATGGGATGCGCGCCTCACGACCACGCTGGTGCTGTGGCTTATCTACGTCAGTTATCTGGTGCTACGGCGATTCAGCGCCGGCGGACAGACACAGGTGCTTGCCGCCGCGTTTGCAATTTTTGGCTTCGCAGATGTGCCGATCGTCTATATGTCGATACGCTGGTTCCGCACCCAGCATCCCTCGCCGGTGATGGGCGGCGGGCAGAATTCCGGTCTGGACCCGGCGATGGCGCACGTCTTTCTCGCCAACCTGGCGGCTTTTACGCTGATGGGGATTGTCTTTCTCGTGCTGCGCTACAAGTTGCAGATGAGCGAGCACGGGCTCGAGTCGGCACACGCGCAGATGGCATTGAAAGGAATCGCGTAAATGAACTCGACGGAATTCTTGAGCGGGATGCATTTGACTCCATACAGCGCTGCGGCGTATGCGATTGCGTGGCTAGCCTATCTGGGATACCTCGGGCGAATCCTGTTGCGCATGAAGAAAGTCGCCGAAGAGCGCGAAGAGCTGGAGCGCACCACGACCAGCAATACGGCGCCCGCGACGCTCAAGCGCTCGGCAGTGTGAGCACGGCGTCCGCACAATGGAGGTCGCCGTGGCTCAGGGGATAACGACCAACGAGCGACGCGGTACGCTGCAACTGATCGGTGTCGGCTGCCTGATCGTCTTCGTGCTGTTCTTCCTGCTTAGCCTCCCGCTCTTCTGGGGACAGATTCGGGTGCTGCAATCCTGGCCGGTGCGCCAGGCGGAAGTCATTCGCAGCGTGGTCTTGACCGAGCCCACCGGCAAGCACGACCAGCTTTACTCCGCGCACATCGAGATCGCTTACGTCGTGGATGGCCGGCCAGTGACCGCCGAGCTCACCAGCTTCCAAAGCAGCAACTACGCCGAAACCGCGCGGCGCGCGGCCGAGTTCCCGGTAGGCAGCCGGCACGCCATTCGCTACGACCCCAGGAACCCCAAACAAGTACGCATCGGCGCGGGCTGGAACCGGCGCTTCTTTGCCGTGCCTTTGATCACGCTGGGCTGCGGGATCTTCTTTGGATTGCTGGCCGCAGGATTGTTCATTGCGGCGAGGGCAAGCAACACAGCAATAGGTTGAAGCTCGCGTTAATCGAGAAACATTGGGTCGTGCGGCGGGAGCCTGCGTCAGCCAAATTCAACCAAAATCTTACCAGTAAGACGATCCTACCAATAAGATTGTCGTTCATTTCAAGCGGCTGGCCCGGCTGCGCCCTCAAGAAGCGGCATAGCTCTCTTCCGCAACTGCGAAAGGCTGCTCGTCACTGCACCTGCGCTCGTCGCGGCTCGGAATTCGGAGGGCTGGTGATCGCGTCGCGAACATTCGCCAGCGGTGCATGGGAAACCAGCTCGACCGAGCCATCCGGCTTGCGCTCAATCCCCAGCTTCTGCCACAACGCGCCCAGATCAACCTGCGCGGGTTTTTCGGCCAGCTCGCGATAAAGATCCATCAGCACGGTCGTTCCAGTTGCCTTGTCGCCGGCCGTAAAGGCCCGCTCGATGGACCAATCCTGGTCGATGTTGCCGCCGGCATCGACAATGCCGCGCAACGCGTCCTGCAATCCTTTGCGATTGTGTGTCTGCTCGCGAAGACGTACGTCCGCCAGCAGACAAAACATCGCGCCGCCCCAATAGGTGCGGCCCCAGGTGTGAGTGCGATCCAGCCCTTCGTCGCCGGCTTCCGGTTCCCCTTGCGGCATGTCGCGCATCGTGTCGTGCCACATTTGCGTCACCGAAAGCTGTCCGGCCTGCACCCGCGCGATTGGCTCGACATAGACCGCAATACCTTCTTCGATCCAATGGTGCTTCTCCTTCATATAGGGAAATGCCGGGTGAATCAGCTCGTGGGTCAGCATCCAGTCGTCATTGAGCTGCGCCTGGGTGGTGCCGGGCCCGACCGAGATCCTGATCCAGGCGCCGTTTTCCGCGGGATACGTAACCCCGCCATGGACGCCGGCATGGCCGCGCACGAAAATGTTCAAGCTGACATGGGGGACAGAATATCGCCCGTAGTAGGCGCAGACGGCTTCCGCGGCCCGATTGATCCAGTTCACAAGCATGGCGTGAGGCAGGGCTTGCGCGTCGTCCTTCAAGGTGAGATCGATGGTAGAGCCGCACGCCGGGATTGCTTGTGATGTGTCGCTTGCGCTATCCGGTTGCGCGGCAAATGCAACCGGCAGACTAGCTAAAGCGACCAGTACTAACGCTAAGAATGAAACCAGTTTCAGATATACCGCCATGACGCGATGATTGAATGCACGTTTATGTTCGATGCAAAACCAGTTGAATTGGAATCGCGGGATGGTGGATAGTGGTCACTGGATAGTGCATAGATGCTCTGGGAGCTCCGGGGCCGGCTTTTGTCAACTACTCACGATCCACTGATTTCCAACGCATGATTCTGCACTCAGCCCGAAATCGGCCTGAGCCCTGGGGGCTCTGGCGTTCCAAGGTTCGTAACTCCTGGCTGCTTCCGTTCCTGTCGATCGATTGGTGCTTCGACTGGTTGGCCTACGTGCTGAGCCGCTGGTCGTTTCTGGAGGTGCTGGAATATCTGGGCAGCTTCTCGGTCCTGGTCGCCGTCATCTTCTATTTCAGCGAGTCCGGCGACCGCCTGCAGCAGAAACATTACCAGGCATGGCAGGTCATCAACACCGCCCAGGGCAAGGGCGGCAGCGGCGGCCGCATTGAGGCCTTGCAGGAACTCGACCGCGACGGCGTTCCGCTGGTGGGAGTGGATGTTTCAGGCGCATTTCTTCAGGGGATCCGGTTGCCGCGGGCGCGCATGGTGCGCAGCAATCTGAATGCGGTTGACGCGCGCAATAGCGACTTCGCCGGCACTGACTTCACCGCCGGGGACCTGCAATGGGGGAACTTTCGTCACAGCAACTTCAGTGGCGCAAAATTGCAGGATGCGGATCTAGCAAATGCCGACTTCTGCTCCGCGAACCTGAGCGCGGCCAACCTTGACGGGGCAACGCTCGACTCCGTCGACCTGGGGAAGGCCGACCTAAGAAATATCAAGTGGCAAAAGATAAAGAGTATAAAGGGGATGAGCCTGGAGCAAGTGCGCAACGCGCCACCCGGTTTCCTGGAGTGGGCGATCCAGCACGGGGCCGACACCAGCGGCGCGCGCTCGACCTGCGATTAGCGAGGCGAACCAGCGCCGTGACTGCCTGTTTCGGTGTACGCCGGAAGCGACGCGACTACGGCAACTTGCTGATTGACAGCGATTTTTCGCTCCTCGACAATTAGGGCAGCAGGAAAGGATGTCCATGAGTTCGATATTCCCCCAGCCGGCTCCGGATCACACCGCTGATGCCGAGCCTGAGCCGCAGCCGCAGCCTTCTGGCCCCGACAAGCGGTCCATTCTGATTGGCGTTGGCGCGACCCTGGCTGTCCTGTACCTGATCGCGTCGCTGTATTTCCTGTACGATTCGCGTACGCGAATCGCCGCCCTGGAAACCAAGCTGCAAGCCACCCAAGCCGAGCAGGTTGATCTGAACAACCGGCTGGCGTTGGCCACCGCGGAACTAAAGCGGGAGCTCAGCTCGGAAGTTGGCTTGACCAAGCAGGAGATGGCCGAGCGCGCCGCCGAACTGGAGAAGGCGCAACAGTCCGCCGCGGCCGCCTCGGCTCGCCTCGCCGCAGCACAGAGCCGGCAGGGCCAGCAGTTGGCCGCAGTCAGCGGCGAAGTCACCAATGTGAAGACCGACGTGGGCTCGGCCAAAACCGACATTCAGAAGACGCAAGCCGATCTGGCGACAACGAATGCGAAGCTGGAGAAAACCATCGGCGACCTGGGCGTGGCCAGCGGACTCATCGCGCACAACGCCTCGGAGTTGGAGATTCTGAAACACAAGGGTGACCGCAACTACTACGATTTCACCTTGCAAAAGAATGCGCGCACTCCCGTATCCACCATCAGCCTGGTTTTGAAGAAAGTCGATCCCAAGAAGGGCAAATTCACCCTGAACGTCATTGCCGACGACCGCACCATCGAGAAGAAAGACCGCACGTTGAATGAACCTTTGCAGTTCTATACCGGGCGCGACCATCTGCTCTATGAACTGGTGGTGTTCACGGCGGAGAAAAACGTGGTGACGGGCTATTTGTCCACACCCAAGAATGCGCCGACTCCGGTAACGCCATAACTAACAGCTCTTCACGACACGGAGAATTTACCTGCGTGTTGCGGCGGTTCTTCTTCTGACAGCTACATCCTTACCTGCAGCATAGTCCCGTCCTGCATATAATTCTCAAGTCTCATCCTAGAAGGCTGTACAGGAATCTGACGACGACACTTGATTTTGCGGCGTCCGCAAGCTGTAAGGATGGCCACTATTGTGCTATTACCTATAGTCTCTAAAGATTCATATTTCATTGACACCGTGTAGCATCTCCTGGACAATCGCGATAGGCACGAAAGGATGAGCCAATGTTCGTTGAACGGACTCCAATCAGTATTGCTTCGCCTGTTTCCTATTCAAGAAGTTCCTTTGCCTGGCAGCCTATTCTGAAGCACCTGTTGCTTATCGGCGCGGCCGTATACTTTCTTGCGTCGATCGCTTTCGCCTACTTCACCTACACGGTATACAACGTGGCGCCGAGGATGGTCGCGCTGGAACAAAGGCAGCAGGCGTTAGAGAACAAGCAGTCGGAGTTGGAGAAGCGACTGCATGCGTCGTCTTCGGAGTTAAAGCACGTGGTCAGCACCGGGGTTGATTCAGCCCAGCAGGCAATAGCGGCGCGCAGCGCGGAGTTGGAGAACCAGCAGAAGGCTGCGGTCGCGCGCCTCGCCGCCGCACAGACCCAGGAGAGCAAACAGTTGGCCGCCGTGAGCGGCGAGATTGGCGCCGTAAAGAGTGACATCGGGACGGCCAAGGCCGATCTCCAGAAAACCCAAAGCGCCCTCGCGGCCACCAATGCCAAGCTGGAGCGCGCCATGGGCGACCTGGGCATCCAGAGTGGGTTGCTTGCCCGCAACGCCCAGGAACTGGAGGTGCTCAGGCACAAAGGCGACCGGAACTACTACGACTTCACGCTACAGAAGAACGCACGCGCGGCGGTCTCAACCGTGAGCCTGGTTTTGAAGAAGGTTGATCCGAAGAAAAGCAAGTTCACCCTCAATGTGATTGCCGACGATAAGACCATCGAGAAGAAAGATCGCACGCTGAACGAGCCGCTGCAGTTCTATAGCGGCCGCGATCACCTGCTGTATGAGTTGGTGGTGTTTACGGCGGATAAGAATAGCATCGGCGGATACTTGTCCACGCCGAAGGACGCGCCCAAGCCGGTGACGCCGTAAGCAGCGGAGCTTTCGATCTCGGCTCTAAGCAAGAACAGTTGACCTCATCGCTTCGTCTTCTCGCACCAGTTCGGCGTATCCCAGTTCCGCCCGGATGCGGCTCGTGTCGTAGGCGATGTCCTGCTGAAAATTGAGCTTTGGGTTGCTGTTGTCGGGGACCGAGGAGGGCGGCAATTTGGCCAACCGTTCGGCAATCGTGGGCGTGTATTCTTCGCCGACGTTGTAGATGCGGCCCACGGCTGCCGAAGAGAGCGCGGCCAATACAATTGCACGCGCAACATTCTCGACATAGCCGTGAGTCCAGCGCCACTGCGGATGGTCACGGAATCCGTAAACCGTCGCTAGGTCGGCATTGTCCTCAGATCCATAGACCTTCGGCAGACGCAGCACGGTAGCCGGCAGGGTCGCATCGCTGAACGCGATCCGTTCCACCAAGATCTTGTCATAGATGTTAACGATGTCTTCAGCAGGCTTGGTGGTGTCGCGGTAGGGATGCAGCACGGTCCGTAGCGGCGCGGTCTCGTTCAGCAATCCTGGCACGACCGGCCCCGGCTCGACTCCCGTGAAGCGGCCATATGCGAGATACACATCGCCACTGCTGATCCAGACCAATCGCTCGCTGCGTCCAGCAAAGAAGTCCACCGCGGCACGCGCATCTGCATCTCCCATGGCGATCATGTGGACGACAACGTCAGGCCCAGGAATCAGCAACTCAGGAGGGAAGTTGCGGACGGGCATCGCGGCCTCGGGCCTCCGGACGTGGCGCACGCTGTCCGGTAGTTGCGTCTCATGTTCTCCGCGATGATAGACAGTGACCGCGTGCCCGGCATCGGCGAGCTGCCGCGCAACATGCGCGCCGATGAAACGCGTTCCGCCGATAACAAGGATGTTCATCTTGGCATAAGCTTCGGTGGCAGGGGCGGGCTTTTTAGCCCGGCTGAATCGGATGAATTGAACCCTGGCTTTAGCCGCAGCACACCGAGGCTGAAAAGCCCGGTTTCAGTCCGCACGTTTCGGCCCGGCTGTGCCCTTCCGCCGCGCAAAACGAGCCGCTGAAAGCGTGCTCCAACCTGGAAAGGCTACTTCGCCGTCACGCCCTTCTCATGCAGCACAATCGGCCGCTGATCATAAGGCTCGATGGTCACGGTCAGGTCCTTGCGTGAGTCGAACAGTTGTTGCGTGACCGGAAACGTGACCATTACCGTGCCGGTCTGTTCGGCGCCGGGCGCAATCTTCATCTCCACGCGCAGCGGATTGCCGTGTCCCCGCAGGTCCGGATACGCCTCAAGATAGCGGTCATAATCGCTGGCCGAAGCCGCCTCATCCGATTGATCGCCCTTGTCCGTCGATATCCCGGCTTTGATGTCTTTGATGTAGAGGGTTTTGTCGCTGACGTTCCGTAGCGTGACATCGAGCAGGATCATCGGACTTTCCATGTTCGCGGGCAGGCTGAACCATGCGCCGGTAATGCTGCCCTGCGCGGCGGGCTTGGCGCGTTGCGTAAACGCGATGATGCCGATGACGATGGCAACTATAACGAGCGCGATAGCGACCGGCGCGGCCGGCGGCAGGTTGCGCTTGGCCGTGCCGAATTCGTCGTAGCCGGGCTCCTGTGGCTTAGGCTGAGGTTGCATTGGTTTGGGCGAAGCTTCGTTTTCGGCCATAGTTCATCTCCGCAAGCTGCCGTAACTCGGAACGAGTGATGAGGGGCCGCTGTGCGGCTATTGCAGCCCTCGTTAAGCACTCATCACCTGACCACGACCACTATCCACTAACCACTAACCACTGGCGCCTGCCACCCGCGCTTCATTGCCTTACGAAACTGTTCTTCCGGCAATGTGTTGAGCACATCCGACGGCGTAAGCCAGGCCCGGCGTGCCTGAAGGATGCCATACTTGATCTTCTCGAAATGCGAGGTATGGTGCGCGTCGGTGTTGATGACGATCTTCACTCCGCGCTCGCGCGCCACGCGCAGGTGAACATCATTAAGATCCAGCCGGTCGGGATAGGCGTTCAGCTCCATCGCAACCCGGTTCTTCAGCGCCGCCTTGAGCAGCGCGTCCATATCGAAGGCATACGCATCGCGGCGCAGCAACAGTCTGCCCGTGGGATGCCCCAGAATCGATACGTTCCTGTTATCCAGCGCGCGCAAAAGGCGATCGGTCATCTGCTGCGGCTCCTGGTTAAAGGCCGAGTGTACGCTGGCGACGACCACGTCCATCTGCTCCAGCACCGCATCGGACAGGTCCAGCTCGCCGTCAGCCAAAATGTCCACTTCGATGCCCGCCATAATCGCAATGCCATCGATCTCGTCATTGGCCGCCTGAATTCGGGCGATGTGTTCTACCGCGCGTTTGTCGTCCAGGCCATTGGCGAATGCCAGGTTCTTGGAATGGTCAGTGATGGCGATGTACTGGTAGCCGCGTTCCTTCGCCGCCTCTGCCATTTCGCGGATGGTGCAGCGCCCGTCGGTCTCGACGGTGTGCATGTGTACTTCTCCGCGAATGTCCGGGAGCGTGATGAGCCGTGGCAGCTTGTGCTCGGCTGCAAGGTCGATCTCGCCGCAGTTCTCGCGCATCTCCGGCGGAATGCAATCGAGCTTCAGCGCGCTATAAATCTCGTCTTCGGTTGTGCCCGCCACGCGCTCGTTGCCCTCGATCTTGAACAGGCCGTACTCGTTCAGCGTGAGTCCCATCTTGAGCGCGCGTTGCCGCAGCGTCACGTTATGGTTCTTCGAGCCGGTGAAGTATTGCATCGCGGCGCCGTAGGATTCCGGTGGTAGAAGGCGAACGTCAACCTGCATGCCGCTGCGCAGCTTGAAGCTGACTTTGTTGTCGCCCCGGGCCAGCACGTCGAGAATGCCGGGGAAGCGCAGGATTTCTTCGATCAGACCGCTGCGCTGCCTGTCGTCAACACAGCACGGGCCGGTGATGAGCATGTCGAGATCGCCCACGGTTTCGCGCCCGCGCCGCAACGAGCCGGCCGGCGTGATCTTCTCGATCCCTTCGATGTGCTTCAGATGTTCGGTCAGTCTCTCGGCGGTGCGATCGGCCTCATCCAGCAGAAATCGCCCGGAGATGCGGCGATAGTCTTCGATGGCTTTCAGGATTTTCTGCTCGCTCTTGGCGCTCAGTCGCGGCAGCTCACGCAGCTTGCCTTCACGCGCCAGCTTCGCTACGCCATCAAGGTCGCTCACCTGGAACGCGCTCCATATCAGCGCGATGGTTTTCGGCCCAAGCCCTTGAATCGTGAGCAGCTCCAGCATGGAAGGCCGATACTTTTTCAGCAGCTCCTGATGCAGGCTGAGCTTGCCGCTGCGGCAGAGCTCCTGGATGTTGGCCGCCATACCCTTGCCGATACCGGAAATTGCCAGTAATGCTTTCGGCTGGTCGCACAGCTCCGAAACCTGCTGCGGGAAGCCTTCCAGGGCCTCGGCGGCCAGGCGGTAGGAGCGGATACGGAACGAGTCGTCGCCGTTCACCTCCATCAGGTCGGCGGTTTCGTAGAACACATGGGCGATGGCTTTGTTGTCCAAGCGGAAATACCTGCTGCGAAATTGTAAACCGCAACCGCGCGGGACTGCGGAGCAACAGAAAGGCCCAGCGTGCGCTGGGCCGGTCCGGTTGCGCTACGCGCGAACTCAGTGCGGCTTTGCGACCTCCGCGACCTGCAACGCGTTGAGCTCCGCGAGCATATGCTTCGCCTGGTCGGCCACCTGACCGTGGTGTTCGTGCGCGATCGATGCCTGCAGCTCATATTTCGCCTCTTTGTAGAGCCTCATCGGGATCAGCGCATATGCCTTCACCAGGTGGACTTCCCCATAAGCATTACCACCCAGGCGTTCGGCCTGGCGAATAAACTTGAGTCCACTTTGGTACATCGACTTCGCAATGGAGGCCTTGGCCAATTCGACGTAGGCTTGCCAGGTCCTGGGCGCAAGCGATAGCCCTTTCTGCGATGCCCGCATGGCATCATCGAAGCGGCCCTGATGGTTGTACACCGCGGCCAGTGTGATGTAGGCCACGCTATTGCTGGGATCGGCTTGGATGGCGTGCTCAAGGTACTGCTGGCCAAGGGGAATATTCGGCTTGTTGAGTTCAAGCACTCCTCGCAGGATGAGAGCTTCGGGGAAATCCTCGTCGATCTGCAACGCGGCGTCGAGCTGCTTTTCCGCCTTGTCGTACTGGCCGTCGGTAAAGTTCTTGTAGGCTTGGTTGTAGAATTTTTCCGCCTTGCTGGGGACTAACATGCGGGCCACAGACGTGGTCGCGTCCAGAGGCGCCGGTCCCGATGTGCGGTTGGGCAATTGCAGCTCCAGGCTGGGCCGTTCTTTGCCGACCATGACCGGATCGCTGATCTCGGCGTCTGCCGATTCGGCAACCACTTCGTAATCACCTTTGGGGATATTTTCCAGTTCGAACGTACCATCTTGCTGCGTGTACGTAGAGGTCACGGGAATGGCGGTATTAGCGTCATCCAGCTCGATGTGGATGCC
>Ga0335081_10000273_pt1 | contig 96289 bp, 98 predicted proteins | sample Lox_Sample_35_FD_206713 | JGI IMG/M metagenome (GOLD analysis project Ga0335081, IMG submission 206713) | Soil microbial communities from Loxahatchee National Wildlife Refuge, Florida, United States - Lox_Sample_3.5 | ecosystem: Environmental > Terrestrial > Soil > Wetlands | place: USA... | reverse complement strand
ATGCCCGCCTCGGCAAAAGTCCTCTTGTTGTAGGTCTCCGAGAAAAATCCCCGCGAATCGCCATGCTTTTGCGGGGAAATGATTTTTACGTCGGGAATCTCGAGCGAACGAATCGTCAAACTCACGAATTGTGTCACCTTGTTACGAACAAGTGCCCGTGCCGATAGACCTAATGGGTCGGACGGCACTGCACATGATTGGCGGCGCTCCAAAAACTGTCACTTATCATCAGGGTCGCCAACGGTCAAATTGCCATCCGCACCCGACGACAATCCGCGACTTCACCCATGCACGGTTCGTTCGGCCGCTGATTCTCGTCTCGCAGAATAAAGAGCGTGAATCCTAGAATCTGGTCAGGTAATCGCCGCCCGTCAGCACAAACATGAAGGTCAGCCAAAGGACGCCCGCCGTCGCCGCGAGGCGGAGCAACGCGGTATAGTCCTTGAAGTCCATGAAGAACAACAGCAGCAATAAAATCATGACGAACGCGATCGAGAGATGAATGGCGACACTGAATGAGCCGATATGGATCGTCGATAAAAAGACGTTGATGCCAAACAGAACCAGCAGCACCGCCCACAGCGCGCCGGTTTCCATCCAGATGCGCTGGCGGCTTTTGCGCTGATGCGATGTCTGTTGCGAGCTCATGGGCGGCCGACCAGGTAAATGAGCGGAACCAGCAAAATCCAGATGATGTCGACGAAATGCCAATAGAGTGCGACGGCCGTGAAAGTCGTACTTTCGGTGCGCAACGCTCCGCGGTAGAGCAGCACGGCCACGGCGGCGACGAGCCCGATACCGACCGACAAATGGGTGGCGTGCACTCCGGTCATCACCCAGTAGAACGCCCAGAACATCTGTTCCTGCACCGCCGGCAATGGGAATTGCGCGCCGGGAAATAGGCCTTTGGTCAGGTCGTCGTGATATTCGAAGCCTTTGCCGACGAGAAAACCGCAGCCGAGCAGGGCGGTGACCGTCAAGCAAATAAGCGTCATGCGCCGATAGCCGAAATCGGCGCTGCGCAAAGCGACCGTCATCGTGAAGCTGCTGGTCAGCAGCAGCACCGTATTGAGCGCACCATAGAACAGCTCGGTTTCCTGGGCTGCGGCGCGGAATGCCTCGGGGTAAAGATAACGGTAGGTGGCGTAGCCGAGGAACAAGCCGCCAAAAAACAGAATCTCGCTGGAAAGGAACACCCAAATGCCGAGCGATACGCCTTCGCGCTGGCGCGCGAGATCGGGCCAAGGCTCGTGCAGGACGACGGCGCTATCGCTCATGTGTCCTCGCTCTGTTCTTGATGCGGCTCACGAGAGATCGGGTCGGACGTCCAACCGGGCTCTGAATATTCGTATGGGCCGGCGACAACTTGCGGCACATGATCGAAATTGTGCTTGGGCGGCGGCGATGGCGTCTGCCATTCGAGCCCGGTCGCTTGCCACGGGTTGCGCGGCGCGCGCTCGCCCCAGATGAGCGACATCGGCAGATAGATGAGCGGCATGATATAGGCGACGGCCAGAATGCTGGCGCCGCACGTCGACATCACATGCCAGACCTGGAAGACGTCCGGATAGACGTGATAGCGCCGCGGCATGCCGAGATAGCCTATGACGAATTGCGGCAGAAATGTCACCATGAAGCCGAGAAACATGGTGATGGCGGCGAAGCGCGCGAAGCGCTCGTCGTAGAGGCGGCCGGTGATTTTCGGCCACCAGAAATGCAAGCCGGCGAAATAGGCGGTGACGCTCGCGCCTACCATGATGAAATGGAAATGGGCGACGACGAAATAGGTGTCCGTCAGGTGGATGTCGAGCGGCACCGAGGCGAGGAACAGCCCGGTAAGACCGCCGATGGTGAACAGGCCGAGAAAACCCATGGCATAAAGCATAGGCGCCTCGAAGGTGATTTGACCGCGATAGAGCGTGGCGGTCCAGTTGAACACCTTGATGGCCGACGGCACCGCGACGATGAAAGAGAGGAACGAGAATACCAGGCTAGCGTAGGGCGATTGGCCCGACACGAACATATGATGGCCCCAGACCATGAAGCCGATAACGGCGATGGCCATCAGCGAGAAGATCATGCCGGTGTAACCGAACACCGTGCGCCGCGCGAAGCAGGTGATCACTTCCGAGATTACACCCATGCCCGGCAAGATCATGATGTAGACGGCGGGATGGCTGTAGAACCAAAACATGTGCTGGAATAGCAGCGGATCGCCGCCATGCGAGGGATCGAAGATCGGTACGCCGAACACGCGCTCGGCGACGATCAATAACAGCGACATGGCAAGCACGGGCGTTGCCAGCACCATGACGATGCTGGTAGCGTAGAGTGCCCACACCATCAGCGGCAGCCGGAACCACGTCATACCCGGCGCGCGCAGCATATGGATGGTGGTGACGAAATTCACGCCGGTGGCGATCGATGAAAATCCGACCACAAAGATGCCGAGCGCCGCGGGGACGACGTTGCCGGTCGCATATTGCGTCGACAGCGGCGTGTAGAACGTCCAACCGGTATCGACGCCGCCCGCCCAGATGGCATAGACGGTAAATATTCCGCCGATGACGAACAGATACCACGACAAGAGGTTGATGCGCGGAAACGCCACATCGTGAGTGCCGATCATCATCGGCAGCAGGAAATTGCCGAGCGTGGTCGGGATCGACGGAACCAGGAAGAACCAGACCATGACGATGCCGTGCAGTGTGAAAAGGCGGTTGTATTGGTCGTCAGACAGGAACAGCCCTTGCGGATTAAGCAATTCGATTCGCACCGCAGTGATGGCGGCTCCCGCGATGAAGAAGAACAGGGTGATCGAGATCGCATAAAGAATGCCGATGCGCTTGTGATCGGTGGTGGTCAGCCAGGAGATGAGCGTGTGACCTTCTTCCAGGTAATTCGAGGCTTTCGGCTCGGGAATATCGGTGACGGTAATGGCAGTCATTGGCGAGCCTCGTTGCTGACGGACAGCGATTTGATATAGGCGATCAGCATTTCGATCTGGCTGTCGCCGACTACGCCTTTGAAACTCGGCATGATCGGCGCAAAGCCAGCGACGATGTCGCGCTTGGGCTGCAAAATCGAATCGCGGATATAGGCTTCGTCGGCGCGCACGGTCCGTCCGTCGGACAGATGCACCGGATGATTGAATACACCGTGCAGGTCGGGCGCATGCACCGCCGACGGTTTGGCGTGGCAGCCGGAGCAGCCGAGCGAGCGGAATAGCGCTTCGCCCTGTTCGGCGAGGCCGGCACCTTTTGTCTGCGGCTGCGCCGAGAGCCAGTGCGCATAGTCCTGCGGCTTCATGAGGACGATGCGGCCGGCCATGCGCGAATGGCCGGTCCCGCAAAATTCCGCGCATTCGAGGCCATAGACGCCGGGCTTGTCGGCGTTGAACCAGAGATAGGTGTATCGGCCGGGTAGTACGTCCTGCTTGATGCGCAAGGCCGGCACGAAAAAGCTGTGAATGACGTCCTCGGAGGTCATGCTGAGCAGGACTTGCCGCCCAATGGGAGCATGCATTTCATTAATTTCGCGCAGGCCGTTCGATTGCTGGATTTTCCACATCCATTGTTTGGCGACGACGTGCACCTGCAGCGCGTGCTTGGGCGGTGTGAGCGCGGAGAGCTGGCTGGTGGCCGCCCACCAGAAGATAAGCAAGAACAGCAGGAGGGTCGCCGATGACCAGCCGATCTCGAACTCGTTGGTCATGAAATGCGGCATGCGGCCGCGCGGCGCGCTCGACCCGCGGCGGTAGCGAATGGCAAATACGCCGACCAGGCCGAATACCATCATCACGATGAGAGCGGACACGACCGAGAGGCAGTTGAACAGCAAATCGACGTGCGCCGCGTGCTGCGATGCCTCGGTGGTGAAGGCGGCGATATTCACGGCTTCATCTCCGGTTTCGCCTGCATCGATGGACCTTCTCCCGATGTGCCTGGTTTTGGAGCGGCGGGCGCGCCTTGCAGCGCCGTGCCGATTGCCGGCATTTTCGGCGCTGACGGGATGGGGTCGAAAGCCTTGTCGCCGCGCTGGGCGATCAGCTTCATCGCTTGATCGATCGGGATGGCGATCAGTGTGTGCTCTTTGTCGGCCCAATGATAGCGGCTGAGCTCCTTGCGTTGCCTGGCGAGCAGCCGATGCAATTCGGCAGCCGGGTTGGCTTCCAATCGCGGCGCCGGAAAGACGCGCGGCGCCTCGGGTTGCGGATGCGGCACCGCCGAGGTGTAGATGAGATAAAGAATCCAGACCGCGCCGATCATCAAACCGAAGCATCCGGCCGCCGCCAGCAGCACATAGGACGTATGAACCCGGCCCGGCTCATAATGCTCGTGCGCGTGCTCAATCATGCGTGGTCCTTGCGCGGTAGAGAAGGGCGGTCGGCCAATCCGTGCTCAGCAAAGCGAGGAATGCGCAGGTCAGCGCGATTGTTGCCAACGCCGCGGTGGCGAGCGACCACGGCCCGTAGGCCGGCGCCAGCAGCCAGGCGACATAGAGCGCGAGGCCGGCAAGAATGCTGCCCGCAACGAAACACAGCGCGGCGCGGCTGGCGCGCACGCGCGACAGCAGCAGCATCAGGACCGGAATCACCGAAGAAAAAACGAAAGCGCCCGCCGCGATATATTTCCACGGCGAGGCGTCGCGCTCGACAAAGAAATTCACTTTGTCAGGAATGTCGCCGTACCACATCACCAGCACGGCCATGAAGTCGATGTAGGTGAGGCCGAGGGTGACGGCGAGCATCAAGCCGCCGACGTCACGCCGCGATTGCTTTTCGAGATCGGCGGGCGCGAGCAGAGCCGCAAAGGCGAGCGCCGCCAGCAATTGCATGAAGGCGATGCTGGCCCCGAATGAGGTGGAGATGAATACCGGCTCAGCCGACAGCACCCAGTCGACCGATACCAGGCTGATCGAAACGGCATAGAAAACGAGACCGAACGCTGCGAGCAATTGGCCGGCCCGGCCGGAAGTTCGCGGAAGGATGAGGGCGAGCGCGCTCCAGCCGACAAAGGCGACCAGCGCGCGCGCCGTGAACAACCAGCCGTTGAGATATAAATGCGCGACGCCGGGCTTTACCTGACTTGCCCCGGCAAACCACGGGTAAAGCACCGGCTGCGCGATGAGGATTGGGATGAACAGCAGCGCGAGCAGCGGAAGGCAGGCGGCCGCCGGCACGATCAGCGGCCGAATGGCCTCGCCCCAGCCGCCGCCGGTCAGGCGATGGATCATCAGCAGCGCGAGGCTGCCGAGCGGGATCGCGCCGACATAATAAATGCCGATCAGCCAGCCGGCGGCGGCGAGCGGCGTAGCGATCACCGCGATGACGACCAAAGCCGCGGTCGACAGGATCGCCGCGATCAACAGGATCGTCAGCCTGCGCCTGTCGATAGCCGCGCCCCGGCGGCGAGATGAGATGCCGCCGGTCATTGCAACTTCTCCCGCGCCTGCGGCGCCTCGGCGATGGTCGCGTGCTGCGAGAGTTGCAGCGCGCGGATATAGGCGATGATCGCCCAGCGGTCGTGCGGAGGCACGCGCGATGCATAGGAGTACATCACGCCATAGCCGTCGCTGATGGCGTCGAAGAACGTCATAGCCGGCGCGGCCATCAACCGCGGCTCGAAATAGGATGGCGGTTGCGGAAAGCCGCGCTCGACAACGATGCCGTCGGCCTTGCCGTTAATGCCGTGGCACGGCGAGCAGTAGATGTCGTAACGCTCGCGGCCGCGCGCCAAGAGCGCATCGGTGACCGGCGGCGGATCCTTGATTGCCTTTGCGCGCGCAAGATCGCCTTGCGCGACCACATGCGCGGGCAGCGGCCGTGCCGAAGTACCATTTGCCCAGAGCTTGGCCGGCGAATAGGTGTGATAGCGGTTCTGCTGCGTCATGCTGATATCGCAGCCGCTCAATAACAGCATCAACCCGATGAGGACGAGACGCCTCACGTCCTGACCTCCCAGATTTTCGTTGCTCCCGCCTCGCGCAGCCACTCAGAGGCCCGCTGCATCTCGCTTTCGGCGAGCGGCGGATCGAGCGCCAGCAAAAACGCGTCCTGGCTCACGCGCTCGAAGCCGTTGACGGCGAAGAGCGCGTGGTGCAGGCGCGGCAGCCCGCCTTCGACAAGCAGCGTGATCAGGCCGCTGACGGCGGCGATGAAAATGCCGAAGGCGAAGGGGAACAGCATGAAGGCCGGCCAGGCATTGAGCGGCCGGCCGCCGCTGTTGATCGGATAATCGTTGGCGGCGGTCCACCATTCCAGCCCGTAGCAGATCGCCGCGGTGCCGACGCCGCCGATGAACATGGCGACGCGCACATGCGTTCGCTTGAAATCGAGCGCTTCCGCCAAGCCTTCCACCGCGAAGGGCGCGAAGGCGTCGATGGCGCGATAGCCGGCTGCGCGAGTCTTCCCTGCGGCCTCGCGCAACGCATCCGCGCCGGGGAATTCGGCAAGAAGGAAATGGCTCACGGCTTTCCCTCTTCGAACAGCATCTTGCGCACCTCATGCATCGACACCATCGGGAACAGCCTCACGAGAATGAGGTAGAGGAAGCCAAAAAAGCCGAGCGAACCCGCCAGCAGCGCCCAGTCCCAGAAGCTCGGGAAAAAAATCCGCCACATGCTCGGCAAATAGCCATGCGAGAGCGTGTTGCACACGATCTCGATGCGCTCGAGCCACATGCCGACATTGATGAGGATGGCAATGACGACGACGGAAATGATGCTGCGTCGCAGCCGCTCGCTCCAGAAGAGCTGCGGCACGATCACGTTGAACAGCAGCATCGCCCAATAGAGCGGCGCGTAAGTGCCGGTGAATTCGAAGGCCGTGAACCAGCGTTCGGCGCGCTCGCCGTGATACCAGGCGGCAAACCATTCGGTCAGATACGACAACCCCATGATGATCGAGGCTGCCAGCATGATCTTGGCCATGACGTTGAAATGCTCTTGCGTGATCAGCGTCTGCAGCTGAAAACCCCAGCGCACCAGCGCCGTGAGCAGCACCACCATGGCGAAGCCGGAATACATGGCGCCGACGACGAAGTAGGGCGGGAAGATCGTCTCGTTCCAGCCCGGCATCAGGCTGGCGGCGAAATCGAGGCCGACCACGCTGTGCAGCGACACCACCAACGGCACCGCCAGGCACGCCATTGTCATGTGGTAGGTTTCGTAGATGTGCCAGTGCCGCGCCGAGCCGCGCCAGCCGAGCGCCAGCGCGCCATAGAACACGCGCGGCAGCCGCGCTGTGGCGCGGTCGCGCATGGTGGCAAGATCGGGGATCAGGCCGACATACCAGAAGATGATGGAGAACAAGAGGTAGGACAGGATCGCCCAGAAATCCCAGATCAGCGCGCTGCGCCACTGCGGCCACACGCCCATGGTGTTCGGATAGGGCAATAGCCAATAGAAATATTCCGGCCGGCCGAGATGCATGATCGGGAACAGGCCGGCGATGGCGGCGGCGAACAGCGTCATCGCCTCGGCGAAGCGGTTGATCGAGGCGCGCCAATGCTGGCGCATCAGCAGCAGCATCGAGGAGATCAGCGTGCCGGCATTGCCGATGCCGATCCACCACACGTAATTCGCCAGCGGGAAGCCCCAGACCACCGTGGTGTTGTTGCCGAAGATGCCGATACCCTCATAGAACAGCCAGACCATCGCAATGAGCATCAGCAGGGTCAGTGCGCTGGCTACGCCGAAGGCGATCCACCATGCGCGCCAGCGCCAGTCGCGGCGTTCGAGGAGCGGGGCCGTCACGCTTTCGCTGACCGCGTCGTAGCTGCGGCCGCCGGGGAGCGTCCAGCGCTGCATCTTCGAATTTTCCTGCGCGTGCGCCTCGACGCTCATGCTTCGGTCTCCAGCGCCAGATTCGGATTGCGAATGTGCGCGAGATAGGTCGTGCGCGGCCGCGTGCCGAGGTGGCCGAGCAACTCGTAATGATGCGGTTCTTGGCGCAGCGTGTTGACGTGCGACGCCTTGTTGTTCTTGTCGCCGAAGGAGATCGCGCGCGTCGGGCAGGCGGCCTGGCAAGCGGTGATCACTTCGCCATCGGCGATCGGACGATGGGATTTCTCGGCCGCGCGCCGCGCCCGGCTGATGCGCTGAACGCAATAAGTGCATTTTTCCATGACGCCGCGCGCGCGCACCGTCACGTCGGGATTGTATGCGGCCTTTACCACCTCGTCGCCGAGATCGGCGTATTGCTGGCCGTCGGCGTAGCCGAACCAGTTGAAGCGCCGCACCTTGTAGGGACAGGTGGCTTGGCAGAATCGCGTGCCGATGCAGCGGTTGTAGACCTGCACATTGAGGCCTTCACCATCGTGCACCGAAGCTTCCACCGGGCAGACCGGCTCGCACGGTGCCTTCTCGCAATGCATGCAGGGCACCGGCTGGAAACCGGGCGGCTGGCTCGGGTCGGGGAGGTAGCGGTCGACCCGCAGCCAATGCATGTCACGGCCGACCAGGACCTGGTCGGGGCCGACCACTGGCACATTGTTCTCGGCCTGACAGGCGACGACGCAGGCGTTGCAGCCGATACAGAGCGAAGTATCGATCACCATCGCCCAGGCGTAGCTGTCGTAGTGGACCTTGGGATAAAGCGTCGGCTCGTTCTCGTCGTCATGCTCGGGCGGCTTCTTGCCGCGCGCGAGCTCGGCGAGGCTCATCATCGGGTAGAGTTCCTTGGCCTCGCCTTCGAGCTCGAAGTGATGCTGCAGGGTCGGAATGTCGACATGATCGCCGGCGCTTGCGATTGCGGTGTTGTCGATGCGCCATGGATAGGCGAGCGTACGCATGCGGTACACATCGAAGCCGATGCCGTTGCCGATGGCGCCGGCGCGTTGACGACCGTAGCCAAGCGAAATGGCGACGACACCGTCGGCTTGGCCTATGCGGATGCGTGCCGGCCCACGCAGCACAGCGCCGTCCTTGGCAATCTGCAGGATGTCGCCATCGACGACGCCAAATCGTTTGGCATCGGCGGGCGCCAAGTGAACACAGTTGCCCCAAACATCCTTGGTGAAGGGATGCGCGCATTCCTGCAGCCAGGCATTATTGGCGAAACCGCCATCCCAAAGCGAGGGATCTGGCGCGAGCACCAATGTCATTGTCTGCCGAGCCACCGCCGGCGCGAGATCGGGCTTGTTGGGTGCGCCGGGCGCGACGGGTACCGCGGCGGAATTGGCGATGACGCCATCGTGCAGTGTCTGCTTCCACCAGGTTTCGAAATTGGCGGCGCCGCTTTGTAACTGCCAGGTCTGCCGAACCAGATCGTAGTCGGATGCGCCGAGCTGGCCGGCAATCATGGCGAGCAATTGGTGCGCGCTGCGGCTATCGTAGAGCGGACGCATCAGCGGCTGCACGATACTGGCGGTACCGTCGTAGAAACGCAGATCCGACCAGCTTTCGAGAGCATCCGAGAGCGGCAGGTGCCACTGACACCGTGCAGCGGTCTCGTCATCGTGCAGTCCTAGGTGGACGGCAAAAGGCACCTTAGCGATTTTTTCACCGAGCGCGAGGTGGCCCGGCGTGTCGTAGGCGGGATTGGCGCCGATGATGAAGAGTGTTTCGACCTTGCTTTGCTCGAGATCGTCCGCAAGCGCCTGTAGCGCTTGACGATCCGACATCGGATGGGAATCGACCGGCGCGATCAGATCGACCGGGGCGTTCAATTGCGCATTCATCCAATGACATAGCGCATGCAGCTCCGATGGCTGACGGCGACCGGCGATGATCAGCGCTTTGCCGTTGTTCGCGGCGAGGTCTTTCGCGCAGGCGCGCGCGAGCCGCGCCGCCTCCTTCGGGAGTTCAACGGACCTGTTCTGACCTTGCAATCCGGCCGCGACGGCAAGCGCGAAATTACGGATCAGCTCGGGATGCAGCGCCAGCCGATGATCGGCATTGGCGCCGGTCAGCGACCAATCGGGCTCGATCGCATAGAGTCGCGAGAAGGGTTTTGCGCCCTTTTGCCGCCGTTGTGCGAATCCGCGTGCATTGGCGATCTGTTGCGGACCGGGCCCGAGCGGATCGGCGTCGAGTGCCAGCACGACCGCGGCGTCGCCAAGGCGCGGAATTGGCGTTAGCGATTTCCCATAGGCCATCGTAGCGCCGGCCAACACGGCATCGTCGGATACCGGCTCGTAGCGATACCAGCGTGCCTGCGGAAACTGCGTCAAAAGACCATTGATTTGCCGCAGCAGGGTCGGTGCGGTGACGCGGCGCGTTACAATGCGTAACCCGGCTCCTTGGCGCGACTTCTCGCGTTCGATCTGCGCGTGCAGTTCGCCGGCAAAGGCGTCCCAAGTCGCAATGTCGTCCTTGTGACGCGGCGCTTGCGAGCGATCGGGATCGTAGAGCGACATGATCGCGGCTTCCGCAAACACGTCCGTCGAGCCGAGGCTCGCCGGGTGGCGCGGATTGCCCTCGATCTTGATCGGGCGTCCATCGACCGAAGTCGCCAGCACGCCGCGGCCATAACCGGCAAGCGCGAGTGTGGTCGCAAATTTGAGCGGCTCGCCCGGCACCAGCCGCTCGGGCATATCGACATAGGGAACGATCTCCTCACGCGGCCGGCCGCAAGCCGTCAGGCCGAAAGCCAGGCCTGTGCTCAAGAGCTTCAAGGCCGAACGGCGGTCCAACTCGAAGCGTGTCTCAGGTCGAGATCGGTTCATCGGTGGCATCGCGAGCAATCGGTCAGGTGTTCGGTGTCGATGTGGTATTCAACGAGCAGCCTGCGCGCGCGTTCGGCCTGATCTTTCGGTGGCGTCCACTGCATGTTGAAAATCTGCGCGTGCGGCCGCAGGTAAGGCTTGGGATCGCGGTGGCAGCTGATGCACCAGCTCATGGTGAGCGGCACGGCTTGGCGCGTCAGTGGCATGGCTTGAATCGCGCCATGGCAGGTCGAGCAGCCGATGCCGTTGGCGATGTGCACCGAGTGATCGAAATAGACGTAGTCGGGCAGGCGATAGACTTTGTTCCAATGAATTGGCTTGTTCTGGGCGAGACTCTGACGCACCGGAGCGAGCATCGCGGCATTGGTGAACAGCTGCGAATGGCAGGTCATGCAGGTGTGGGTCGGCGGCATTCCGGCGGAAGCGGATTGCTCAACTGAGGTGTGGCAATAGCGGCAATCGATGCCGAGCCCACCGACATGGTGGGCGTGGCTGAAGGGAACGGGCTGATCGAGCGTAATCGATTGATCGGTGATGTACTCCGACCTCATCACGGCATAGGCGCCGCCGATGAGAACGAATGGCGCCAGCAGGACTGAGACCAGTACGACACGAGCGACGGTATCGGCTGCCGGACGAAAAATTTGGGGCATTAGCCGTCGACCTCCCGATCAATCGGCGGTTTTGAAAGTTGTTAATCGCTTAAGCCCGGCTTCACGTCTGTTCGCGCCTCTTTCCCGAAGGCATAGAGCCGGGTCCGCGCGCCGCTCTGCGGACGCGCGGCAAAAATCACGGACTGAGCCGAGGAGAGGGGCATGATTCACACTCGCGCCCCTTTGCCCAAACACGCGAGCTCCGTCCGAGTTCCATGGCGAAGCTCCTGGTGTCGTGCGCTGCGATGTCTTGCTGCCATATGGAACATCCGCCGAAGCCGGAGCGTTGGCCTTCGCGCGAGGACCTCGCCATGGATGCAACAATTACCGACACGGCTCTGCGGCTCGGTGCCGCGGTGCTTGGCGGCATGGCGATCGGCATCAATCGCGACCTCACCGACAAGCCGATCGGGATGCGGACCTTGGCGCTGGTCGCGCTCGGCGCCGCTGCGATCACGATCGCTACCGTTCAGTTCCACGACCTCGTCGACGATCCGCACGCGCTCAGCCGCGTGTTGCAAGGGGTCATCCAAGGGATCATGGCTGGTATCGGCTTTCTCGGAGCCGGCGTTATCTTGCGCGACGTCAATGCCGGCGAAGTGCACGGCCTAACGACGGCGGCGAGCGTCTGTGTGACGGCGGCTCTCGGCATCGTCTGCGGCCTAGCGGCTTGGCGAGTCGCGGGCGCCATACTGGTCTTCTCACTCATGCTGCTGGTGATCGTCGGCTGGGTGGAAAAGAAATTGCACGTGAAGGGCAAATCATAGAGACGCCGTCGCAAGCAGCCGCACGTCGCGTCCAATCGTCGCAGCAAGTTGCTGCAATCGGCGGCGGCTGCTCGGTTTTTGTTACCGCACTTATATGAGCGCAAATTCAATAACCGATCGTATTGTTGGCTGCGGGGTGGAACCGCGCGACGCATTGACCGTTAGTGCCAGGGGCACGGAAGCGATCGCGTCATGGCCGCACCGCCCAGCCTTAGTCGCCGTCAAATTCTATCCGCGGGAGTTCTCGTCGGCTCAACGGTCGCGCTCGATCGATCGCACGCGCGATCGATTTCCGGCGAAGTCCCCTGGCAACCCGACCAAGCCAACAAGCCGGACGTTGCGCAACCGGGGTCTTGGCAATTTCTCAACAGCCAGGAACGCGAATTCATAGACGCGGCGATATCCCGGCTCATCCCGAACGATAACCTCGGTCCCGGCGCCAAAGAGGCGGGCGTCACCTTCTTCATCGATCGCCAATTGGCCGGCCCTTATGGCAAGGGCGCGACCTGGTACATGCAGGGTCCTTGGAGCAAGGGCGAGAAGACGCAAGGGTATCAAAGCCGTCTCTCTCCGGGCGGGCTCTATCGCGCCGCCATCATGGCGATTGATGCCCACTGCACTGAAAAATTCAGCGGCAAGAAATTCTCGCAGCTGACGCCGGATCAGCAGGACCAGGTGCTCAGCGGTTTGGAGAAAGGCGACATCACGCTCAAAGGCGCCGACGCCACGACCTTCTTCACGGTTTTCCTGCAGAACACCGTCGAGGGTTTCTTCTCCGATCCGATCTACGGCGGCAACCGTGACATGGTCGGCTGGAAGCTGATCGGCTTCCCGGGCGCCCGCTACGATTATCGCCCCTACGTCAAAAAACATGGTCAGAAGCTCAATTTGCCGCCGGTCGGCATCAAGGGACGGCCCGACTGGACGCCGGCCTGAGGAAGATTGTGCATGCCCAAGAAATTGCCGTCGGTCGACGTGGTGCTTGTCGGATTCGGCTGGACCGCAGCCATTCTCGGTCAGGAGTTGACCGACGCGGGCCTCAAAGTTCTCGCGCTCGAGCGGGGCGGCTGGCGCGACACCTCGACCGATTTCGCCGTCACCTTCGCGCAGGACGAGCTGCGCTATTATTGGCGGCGCGCCTTGTTCGAGGAGCCGGCGCGCGAGACGCTCACCTTCCGCAACAGCGTCACGGAAACGGCGCTGCCGATGCGCCATCTCGGCTCGTTCCTGCCGGCGACGGGAGTCGGCGGCGCCGGCATTCACTGGAACGGTCAGACCTGGCGTTTTTTGCCGTCCGATTTCGTTGCGCGCAGCCATAACATGCAACGCTACGGGCCGCTGGCGGCGGACATGACCGTGCAGGACTGGGGCGTCACCTATGAAGAGCTCGAGCCTTATTACGACAAGTTCGAATATATCTGCGGCATCAGCGGCAAAGCCGGCAATCTGAAGGGCCAGATTCAGCCCGGCGGCAATCCGTTCGAAGGTCCGCGGGCGCGCGATTACCCCAATCCGCCGCTCGACATGGTTTATGGGCCGACGCTGTTCGAGGCCGCGGCCAAGGAAACCGGCCACAAGCCGTTCCCCTGTCCTGCCGCGAACATGTCGCGGCCTTACACCAATCCGCTCGGCGTTCAGCTCGGCCCCTGCAGCTATTGCGGCTTCTGCGAGAAATTCGGCTGCGGCAACTATTCCAAATCCAGCGCGCAAACGACCATTCTGCCTGTGCTGCTACGCAAGAAGAATTTCGAGCTGCGCACCGAATGTGAGGTGATGCGCATAATGCACGACAGCGCGGCCAAGCGCGCGACCGGTGTCGTATATATCGACACCCAAGGAGACGAATACGAGCAGTCGGCCGAATTGGTGGTGATGTGCGCCTATGCGCTGCATAATCCGCGGCTGCTACTGCTCTCCGGCATCGGCCAGCCTTATGACCCGCGCACCGGCCAAGGCGTGATCGGCAAGAATTACGCCTATCAAATCGTCAGCGGCGTCGACGTCTTTTTCGACGATAAGATCCTCAATCCCTTCGTCGGCGCTGGCGCGCTGGGCGTTGGCGTCGACGAATACAACGGCGACAATTTCGACCACTCCGGACTCGGTTTTATCGGCGGCGGCTATCTCGCCTGTTGGAACACCAATGGCCGGCCGATCGAGCATCATCCCGTCCCCAAGGGCACGCCGAAATGGGGCGCGAAATGGAAACAGGAGGTGGCGAAGAATTATCTGACCACCGCAACCATCTCGACTCATGGCGCGGTCATGAGCCACCGCACCAACTATCTCGATCTCGATCCCACCTATCGGGACGTGTACGGGCGGCCGCTGATGCGCATGACCTTCGACTACACCGACAATGAGCACAAAATGTCGGATTATCTCACGGAGCGCGCCGCCGACATCGCCAAGGCGATGAAGCCGCGCGAGATCCATATCAAGAAGCGAACCGGCCATTATTCGATCGTGCCCTATCAGACGACGCATAATACCGGCGGCGTGATCATGGGCTCCGATCCGAAATCGAGCGCGGTAAATCGCTATCTGCAGAGCTGGGACCTGCACAACCTGTTCGTCATGGGCGCCTGCGCGTTTCCGCAGAACGCCGGCTACAACCCGACCGGCACGGTCGGCGCGCTCGCTTATTGGTCGGCGAACGCCATTCGCACGCAATATCTGAAAAATCCCGGCCCGCTGGTGCAGGCATGAGGAGGCCGGTCATGCGCAAATTCGCCTATGCGCTGCTGGCATCGATCGGAGCGGCCGGCGGTTTGCTTTTTGCCACTCACACTGAAGCGGCAGGCACATCGTTCGCGAGGATCGAGCGCGGACGTCACCTGGTCGATGCCGGCGATTGCGCCGGATGTCACACGGCGGCGAAGGGCAAGCCGTTCTCGGGCGGACGTCCGATTCCGACGCCATTCGGCGTGATCGACGCGCCCAACATCACGCCCGACCGGCAGACCGGCATCGGCGGCTGGTCGGATGAGGATTTCTATCGCGCGATGCATCTCGGCCAGGGGCCGGACGGCGAGCGGCTCTATCCGGCGTTTCCCTATCCCTATTATACCAAGCTCACGCGCGACGACGTCATGGCGATGCGCGCTTATCTCAATACGATTCAGCCGGTGAAGAACAAGGTCAGAGGCAACCACCTGGCCTTCCCGCTCAACTATCGTGTGGTCATGCGCGGCTGGGATCTCGTGTTCTTCCACCCGGGCACATTCAAGCCCGATCGGAGCAAAAGCGCAGAATGGAATCGCGGCGCCTATCTGGTGCAGGGCGCCGGCCATTGCGGCGCCTGCCATACGCCGAAAAACGCGCTGGGTGCGGACGAGGACAGCAAGGCGCTGTTAGGCAGCGAGGTCCAAAACTGGTTCGCGCCGAAGATCGCCGGCAATATGCACGACGGGACCGGCTCGTGGAGCGTCGACGCTATCGTCGAATATCTCAAAACCGGCCGCAACAAGCACAGCGGCGCTGCCGGGCCGATGGCCGAGGTGGTCAAGGATTCGACGTCAAAACTGCCCGATTCCGACTTGCGCGCCATCGCGACCTATATCAAGGCCGTCAACGGCGGTCCTTCGACCACGGCGTCAAAGCCAGCCGAAAAAATAATGATAACCGGCAAGGCGATCTACGCCGACAGCTGTTCGGGCTGCCACCAGGCCGACGGCAAAGGCGTGCCGCGGATGTTCCCGCCGCTCGAGCACGACGCCAATGTGCAGCAGCAGGATCCGACCACGGTGATCCGTGCCATCTTGAGCGGCGCACGTACGGTGGCCACCGACAAACGGCCGACCCCTTTTGCGATGCCGGCCTATGATTGGAAGCTCAAGGACGATGAGGTCGCGGCAGTGGCAAGCTATGTGCGCAATGCCTGGGGCAATTCGGCGCCGACGGTGACCCCCGACCAGGTAAGTTCGCTGCGCCAGACCTTGCACAAGAGCCGGACCACCGGCGGTTCCTGATCATTGGCGAAGAGCGGAGATCGAAATGGTTGGACCGGAGATCGCCTACGGTATCGGCGCATTGGCCCTGCTAGCGGTTTTGGCATGGGCCACTTGGCAGTACCACAAACGCAATCGCGCCAACGATCGCATAACCGAAAGAGCCGCATGAGAACTCTACGAACACCCAGGTTCCTACGACAAAGGGAAATTCGAAAAAGACATAAAAGAATCTTGAGACGGGGCACTCGGCCGTTCGCGCGTTTTGTATCCTTCACACCTCAAGAAATTGTTGGAACCAAACTTCCCTTCCTGGCGTTATTGCATAATCCGCCTTTGGAGGGGACATCGCCTTCTCAGGCGCGTAGCGCCGAGTTAGGCTCTAGTTGTGCGAGGTGGTCGCCGATCGCCTGCCGCGCTTCGGGGGTTGAATGTCGGAACAGGTGGTACCAGCAGGTTTGGAGGCGCGACCGATCAATTTCACCATTGATGCTTCAAAAAGTTTGGCTTGCCTGATTGCCGAAAAAGATTGGTCGCAGACCCCGTTGGGGGCTATCGGCAGTTGGCCGGCGAGCCTGAAATTTTGCGTGGATTTGATCCTTGCTTCGGGTTTTCCCATGGCCATCCGGTGGGGGCCCAAGCTCACCATGATCTATAACGATGCCTATGTCTCCATCCTCGGCGACAAGCATCCTTACGCTCTGGGCCGGACGCTGCGCGAAGTCTGGCCGGAGATCTTTCATGAGCTCGGCCCGCTAAACCAAGCCATCCTGGGCGGTGAGCGCGAGGCGTTTTTCGAGAAGGATCATCGTTGGCGGATAGAGCGCCACGGCTATGCGGAGGATGCGCATTTCGCCATCAGCTACAGCCCGATAGCCGAGGCAAGCGCGCCGAACGGCGTGGGCGGCGTCCTCGTCACGGCCCTGGAGATCACGGAAGACAGCCGAAAACAGCAAAAGCTTCGCGCGCAGACCGACCAGCTCGAGCAGGAAGTCGCACGGCGCACCGTTGAGCGCGATCGCATCTGGCAGGTCTCAGAGGACTTGCTGGGCGTTTCGAATTTTGCCGGCTATTTCTTGAGTTGCAATCCGGCTTGGACGGCCCTGCTCGGCTGGACCGAGCATGAAATCAAAGGCATGCACGTCAGCGAATTGCGCCATCCCGACGATGCGCCGTCTTCGAATGAGCAGCGTGCGCGCTTGGCGGCGGGCGCCACCACCGTTCGCATGGTCAACCGCTTCCGCCACCGGGACGGATCATGGCGCTGGTTGCAGTGGACTTTGACCGCTGAACAGGGCCTGATCTACGTCATCGGCCGCCATATTACTTCGGAGCGAGAAGCCACCGAGCGATTGCGGGAAAGCGAGCGGCAGTTTCGGCTGTTGGTCGATGCCCTCAAAGACTATGCCGTGTTCAAATTAACGCCCGAAGGCATTGTCTCAAGCTGGAATTCCGGCGCGGAACGAAGCAAGGGCTACAAAGCGGAAGAAATATTGGGCCGGCACTTCTCGCAGTTTTATACGGAGGATGATCGAGCTCAAGGTCTTCCGGAGCGGGCGCTGCGCGGCGCCCTCGAATTCGGCCGATTCGAGATGGAGGGCTGGCGAGTCAGGAAGGATGGCAGCCGGTTCTGGGCGAGTGTTGTCATCGACCCGATCTACGATGAGAACGGAGAGCATATCGGCTTTGCAAAGATAACGCGCGACATAACGGAACGCCGAGAAGCGCAGCTGGCGTTGCAGCGCACGCAGGAGCAGCTCGCTCAATCTCAGAAGATGGACGCGCTCGGTCAATTGACCGGCGGTATTTCGCACGATTTCAACAATATGCTGATGGTCATCAGCGGATACACGCAATTCTTGAAAAACCGGCTGACCGATCAAAAGGACAAGCGTGCCATCGAGGCTATTGAGCATGCCGCCGGTCGTGGAGAGAATCTGACGCGTCAACTGCTCTCGTTCTCGCGTCGTCAATCGCTAAATCCCAAAACCGTGGACCTCGTAAAGAGCTTTGCGCAGATTCGCGAGATTCTGAGCGCTACCGTTAAAGGGAATGTCGGTCTGTTTTTAGATATTCAGGAGGGATTATGGCCAGTGACTGTCGACATCGGCGAGTTTGAGGTCGCAATCATCAACCTGGTCGTCAATGCGCGCGACGCGCTGCCGACCGGCGGGACGATCGTGCTTTCCGCGCGGAATAGACGCTTGACCGATAAAGATAACATTGAGGTCATCGGTGAATTCGTTGAGATCGAGATACGCGACAACGGCGTTGGAATTCCACCCGACATTTTGCCGAAGGTGTTTGATCCATTTTTCACCACCAAAGAAATCGATAAGGGTACCGGGCTTGGGCTCTCGCAGGTTTATGGTTTTGCCCGTCAGGCAGGTGGGACGGTCAAAATTTCCAGCAAGGTCGACGTTGGGACAACGGTCTCGCTGTTCCTGCCGCGCGAAAACAGGGCAGGTGAGGCAACTGCCGGCAGAACTCACGAAAGCGTCGTCGGTGGAAATGAGCTGATATTGCTGGTTGAGGACAATATCGACGTTCAGGCCGTCGCGGCTACCATGCTAGAGCAACTCGGCTATCGCGTCATCACGGCGGAAAATTCTGCCGGTGCCCTGCGCATGCTCGAATCGAGACAAGACATCGAACTTGTGCTCACCGATATCGTCATGCCAGGTCCCATGGACGGCATGGCGCTTGCCCAGCAGATCGCCGTTCGGCACGCGCATGTCCCGGTCTTGTTGACGACCGGATATTCAAGAGGCGAGAACGAACCGAAGCCCAAATATCCCGTGTTGCGAAAGCCGTATCAACTCTCGACACTGGCGGATGCGGTTCGCAGTGCGCTAGACCGCAATCGAAACCGTATCGTTGCGATGCCTTAGTCCTTTCGTTCCTGGCTCAGAGGCGGTTGATCTCAAAATCCTCGCAGGAATAACCGAGCATCGAAAGCCCTTCCTCCAGGAAATCCGCTAATAGCGGCGTGCCCAGGAGGTAACCCGCCGTGCGCTCGTTATGCGCGCGCGCAGCTTCCTCGCGCACGCTTGCCCAATCATCGGCCGAATAATCCTCGCGCCCGAGCCAGGCCAGCGCGACCAAATCGATCTGCTCATCCTGCGACAGGGAATCGATAAAGGACGTAAGTTCCTCGACTACTGGATCGTCTTCATGATCTTCGAGAACGGCCGCGTCGTTGTCGTCGGAAGGGTTCGATCCCGGGTCGGGTTCGGTCACCTCGTCCTTGGCGTCAAACTCACGTGCCTTGATGATGACGAAGCAGACCTTCTCCGGCGAGATCGCCAATTCGAACGCGGGCTCGTCTGCCGGTGTTTGTTCTTGGGGCGTTGGTTTTGCCATGGATGTCACCTGAATTTTGGCCTCGGCTTGTGATCTAGTCGCGTAATTTACGGTGTCACTATTGAGCCATATCAATAAAAATCACGAATGCGGACTCCTCGCTTGTCTTTGATCTATCTCAAGGCCGGCGGCTGCCACATCGCATCAGCTCCGATCAGCGTCGTGCGAAGGCAAGATTGGCGAAGTACGGCAGTGAAACGTCGAACGGCGCGAATCTGCCCTCGGCAAGGAAGCAGTCTGCCGACGAAATATGGCGGAAGGGCCCGCCGCCGTTTGTGTCCGAGCGCCCCGGGGAGACCCTAGGGTGGAGGACAAACGGTCGGGCCCGGCGTTTTTCGCGTCCGCCCGCGCTTTGATTTGCCGTTGTGAATGATGCCGCAACTGGATCGTCCGATGATCTGGATCAAGGCGCCGGTATCTTTGCCCGACAAGAATTCAAAATCAAAGCCAAGGCACGAAGGCGATGCCGGTCCAGAACGCCGAAATTGCGGCAATGTTCGATCAAACCGCCGATCTGTTGGAGATCAAAGGCGAGAACCAGTTTCGCGTGCGCGCCTACCGCCGCGCCGCCCGCACCGTCGAGAACCTGCCGCAAAGCGTCCGCGGCATGCTGGCGGCGCAAGCCGATCTGTCGGAATTGCCGGGGATCGGCAAGGACCTTGCCGGCAAGATCGCCGCCATCGTCAGGAGCGGTCATTTCGACCTGCTCGAATCGCTAAAGAAGAAGCTGCCCGGAGAGCTTGGCGACATGGCGGCGCTGCCGGGGCTCGGCCCCAAGCGCATCAAGCTTCTCTATGACAGGCTGAAAATCCGCACGCTCGACGATCTCAAGCGGGCGATCAAGACTGGCCGGTTGCACAAAATTCGCGGGTTCGGCCCGGTCATCGAGCAGAAACTGGCCGGCGCGCTCGAAAAGCCGGTGGCCGAAAAACGATTCAAGCTTTCGGTCGCCGAAGCGGAAGCCGAGGCGCTGGTCGCCTATTTGCGCGATGGCGGCCGCGTGGTGGTAGCGGGCAGTTATCGTCGCCGCCGCGACACAGTGGGCGATCTCGACATCCTGGTCACCTCGAAGCACGCCGCGGCAGCCTGCGACAAGCTGGTCGGCTACGACAATGTCGCCGAGGTGCTCGCGCATGGCCCGACGCGCACGACCGTCGTGCTGCGCTCCGGCATCCAGGTCGATCTGCGCGCGGTGGCCGAGCAGAGTTATGGCGCGGCGCTGCTCTATTTTACTGGGTCCAAGGCGCACAATATCGCACTGCGCGGGATCGCCAACGACCATGAATGGAAGCTCAACGAATACGGCTTGTTCTCCGGCAAGCGGCGCATCGCCGGCGCCACCGAGGAAGAGGTCTACGGCAAGCTCGGCCTCGCCTATATTCCGCCGGAAATGCGCGAGGACCGCGGCGAGGTGGCGCTCGCCAAGGCCAATCAGATTCCTCGACTCGTCGGCGTTTCCGACATTCGCGGCGACCTGCACACCCATTCCGACTGGACCGACGGCACCGCAAGTATCGAAGAAATGGCCGCCGCGGCACAGGCGCGCGCATACCAATATATGGCGCTGACCGATCACAGCCGTCGTGTCACCATGGCGCACGGCCTCGATCCGGCGCGCGTGACGCGGCAAATCCGCGAGATCGACAAGCTCAACGCCAAGTTCGAGGACTTCACCATTCTCAAGGGCATCGAGGTCGACATTCTAAAGGACGGCAGCCTCGACCTGCCGGATTCGACGCTCGAAAAGCTCGATGTTGTGGTGGCCTCGGTGCACTCTTTTTTCGATCTGCCGCGCGAGGCGCAGACCGAGCGAGTGGTGCGCGCCATGGCAAACCGGCATGTCTCCATCATCGGCCATCCGACCGGACGCCTGATCGGCGAACGCGAGCCCTACGAAATCGACATGGACCGGGTATTGTCGGCGGCGCGCGATTTCGGCTGCTTCCTGGAGATCAATGCCCAGCCGGAACGCTTGGATCTCAACGATATCCACGCTCATGCGGCCAAGAGCAAAGGCGTCAAGCTGGCGGTTTCGACCGACTCGCATACGACCAATTCGTTCGATTATATCCGCTTTGGCATCGACCAGGCGCGGCGCGCCTGGCTGACCGCCGACGACGTGATCAACACGCGGCCGCTGCCCGAATTGCGCAGACTGTTGAAACGTTGAGCCAGCTTGAAAAGCAGGCGGGAAACCAATCCCCCGCCATTCGGTTGAGAATTCAAAGTATTGGCCGGCGCAAAAATGCTTGAGCCAGATCAATGAAAAGCATCGGCCGAAGCGCGAATTTGCCGAGGACTTGTAAGAACAAACGGAATGGAACAATGGAAACCCCTGTCGAAATCGCTTTCCAAGGCATGGACGTAAATCCACACGCGCAGAGCACCATCGAAAAGCACGTGGCTCAATTCGAAAACCGTTTCGGCCGGGTGACGGCGGGCCGGATAGTGGTCAAGGCGCCCGGTGGTCATCATCGCACCGGCGGCCTTTATGAAATCAATATCCGGCTGGCGTTGCCGGAGGGCCGCGAGGTCAATGTCGGCCACACCCGGCAAAACGACGAGCGCTATTCCGATCTGGACTTCGCCCTCAACGATGCATTCAAGCGCGCCCGCCGGCAATTGCAGGATCAGGTGCGCAGGTTGCAAGGCCAGGTGAAACTCCACGAAGGCCCGCCAATCGGCACCGTTGTCGACCTCGATCCGCTCGGTGAGTTCGGCTTCATCGAGGCCGATGATGGGCGCGAGATCTATTTCCATCGCAACAGCGTGCTCAACGGCGACTTTGCCAAGATCGCTATCGGCGCGCGTGTGACATTTGCCGAGGAGATGGGCGACAAGGGGCCGCAGGCCAGCACCGTGAAGCTGATAGCCAAGCACAGTATGAAGTCATGAGTTCGGTCGCCGCATCCGTTGCCGGCAAAGCGGGATGGGAGCATTTCCCGCATGCGGCAGATGTCGGCATACGCGGATTTGGCGCGACCGCGGCGGAGGCGTTCGAGCAGGCGGCGCTTGCGCTGACCGCGGTGGTCACCAACGCCGAGGTCAAGCCCACGGTCCCCGTCGAGGTTAAATGCGAGGCGCCCGATATCGAGCTTCTGTTTGTCGAATGGCTCAATCTCATCATCTACGAAATGGCGGTCCGCAAAATGTTATTCTCGCGCTTTGCTGTGAAAATCGCCGGCACCCGGCTCATGGGAGCCTTGTGGGGTGAGCCGGTCGATGTCGCGCGCCATGCGCCGGCCTGTGAGCCGAAGGGCGCAACCTATACGGCGCTGAAGGTCGCCGCTGACAAAGACGGCAACTGGTCCGCGGCCTGTATTGTCGACGTGTAGCGGAGGGCGGCGATGGACCCTGCCCGTTTCACGCGTGTTGATGACACGACATGGCGCATCGAGCCGCAGGACGGCATGCGCGTGCCGGCCATCATCTATGCCGACGAAAACCTGATCCGCGACATGGATGACAAGGTCTACGAGCAAGCGGCCAATGTCGCGATGCTGCCCGGCATCGTGCAGGCCTCCTATGCCATGCCGGATGCGCATTGGGGTTACGGTTTTCCGATTGGCGGCGTTGCCGCCTTCGATGCCGACGAAGGCGGCGTGGTCTCGGCGGGCGGCGTCGGCTTCGACATTTCCTGCGGCGTGCGCAGCATGCTGACGGGGCTTAAGGTTGCCGACATCCTGCCGGTGCAGAAGGCACTCGCCGACTCGCTGTTCCACCAGATTCCCGCCGGTGTCGGCAGCACCGGGGCTATTACACTCGATTCGGCCGAGATGGACGCCATGCTGACCGGGGGCGCGTGTTGGGCGGTCGAGCGCGGCTGGGGCGAGACGCGCGATCTTGAGCGCATCGAGGAAGGCGGCCGGATGGCGGGTGCCGAACGCGAAAATGTTTCCGACCGCGCCAAAGAACGCCAGCGCCGCGAAATGGGCACGCTCGGCTCCGGCAATCACTATCTCGAAGTGCAGGCGGTCGCCGAAATCTTCGACGCCGGTGTTGCCCAGGCATACGGCCTGGCCGAGGACGACGTCGTTGTCACCATCCATTGCGGCTCGCGCGGGCTCGGCCACCAGATTGGTACCGAGTTTCTCAAGGAAATGGTCATTACCGCGCAGGCTTCCGGCATTGCGCTGCCCGATCGTGAGCTGGCCTGCGCGCCGATCAATTCCGAGGTCGGGCGGCGCTATCTCGGCGCCATGCGGGCGGCGATCAATTGCGCGCTGGCCAACCGCGAGATCCTTGGTCACTTCTCACGCCGCGTCTTCGCGCATTTCTTTCCCGACCATGATCTCGCTCTGTTGTTCGATGTTTCGCACAACACCTGCAAGGTTGAGCCGCACATCGTCGACGGCAAGCGGCGCGAGCTGTTCGTCCACCGCAAAGGCGCGACCCGCGCCTTCGGTCCCGGTCACGAAGGCTTGCCCGCGGCCCTGCGCGCCGTCGGCCAGCCGGTGCTGATCGGCGGCAGCATGGGCACAGGCTCCTATATTCTGGTCGGCGAAGCGTCGGCTGAGCAGAAAGCGTTCTCGTCGGCCTGCCATGGCGCCGGCCGGGCGATGTCGCGTCACGCCGCGCTCAAGCAATGGAGCGGGCGCAAGATCCAGGACGATCTGGCGGCGCAAGGCATTTTAATCCGCAGTCCGTCGACGCGCGGCATCGCCGAGGAGGCGCCCGGCGCCTACAAAGATGTGAGCGCGGTGGTATTGGCGGCCGAGCATGCGGGGCTTGCCCGACGCGTCGCGCGCCTGCGCCCGCTGATCTGCATTAAGGGCTGATTAAGGCGGCTTTGATCGCGTCTGCCAAAACGCAACGGATGCCCAGCGTCTTGAACTGAGCGCGCGTCGCCGCCGCCGAGCCGTCGACATCGATGCTGCGGCAGGCATCCTCAATCACGATTGCTTCGAATCGTTCGCGCTTTGCATCTTCGGCCGAATAGCGCACGCAGAAATCGAAGGCAAGGCCGGCGAGAAACACCCGCGTAAAGCCGCGCTCGCGCAGATAGCCGCCGAGCCCGGTCGGCGTCTTGCGGTCATTCTCATAAAAGGCCGAATAGGAATCGATCATCGCGTGATAGCCTTTGCGCAGCACCAGCTCGGCATGAGGGATATTCATATCTTGGCGGAACCCGGCGCCCGCCGTTCCCTGCACGCAATGGTCCGGCCATAGGACTTGCGCACCGTAGGCAACTTCGATCGTCTGGAACGGCTGCTTTCCGGGATGCGAGGAGGCGAACGATAGGTGCCCGCGCGGATGCCAATCCTGCGTCAGCACCACATGGGCGAACCTTGCCGCCAGGCGGTTGATCAGAGGCACGACCTCGTCACCGCGCGGCACCGACAGCGCACCGCCGGGACAGAAGTCGTTCTGGATATCGACGGCCAGCAGAATATCCCTCTCGCCGATACGGAAATTTTCGCTCAATACGCGGCCCTTTCGTTTTGAGCCAGGCGTTTGTCGACGTCGGCGGCGAGTTCGGTCAGCGCCGCGGCGACATCCACCCGATAGTTGGCGCCCGGTTCAAGCGCGCGCAAGGGTTCCGGCAGGCGTTCGAGATCATGCGCCGCGCGGGCCCTGATGTCAGCCAGGGTAGGAGCGGGGCCGACACGCCGGCCGTCCTTCATGACCAACTCGATTAGCGGCTCGCCCGGGTGGGCGTCCGTTTCGAGCGACAAAACGTCGCCGTTCATACGGCCGTCCGATCCATAGCTGCGCCAGACCTGCTTGCGCCCAGGCCAGGTCACCTTGCCGATCGAGTGCTTGCGGCGCGGCTGTCCGGCATATTCCTGCAGCTTGTAGGCGCAATCGAGTGCCGGCAGGTCGGACGAGGTGGTGAGGCTGGTCCCGACGCCGAAGCCGCCTATCGGAGCCCCCGATGCAATGATCTCGGCGATATAATCCTCATCGAGCCCGCCGCTGGCAAAAATCGACACATCGGCGAGCCCGCCGTCGTCGAGGATGCGGCGCACGCTCTTTGACAAGGCGATGAGATCGCCGCTGTCGATCCGCACCGCGCCGATCTTGATGCCCAAGGCCTTAAGCTGCGGCGCCAGCGCAACGACCTTTCGGGTACAGTCCTCGGTGTCGTAGGTATCGATGAGCAAAGTCAGGTTCTGCGGCCGCGAGCGTGCGAAGCATTCGAACGCCGAGCGCTCGGTGTCGAAAGCCTCGACAAAGGAATGCGCCATGGTGCCGAAAGTCGGGATGCCGAATGCGCGCTCGGCCAGCACAGTCGCGGTCCCGGCGAACCCGGCAATATAGCTTGCGCGCGCCGCCATGAGTCCAGCCTCCGCGCCGTGCGCCCGGCGCAGCCCGAAATCGATCAGCAGCTTGCCGGGCGCAGTCAGCACCATGCGCGCGGCCTTGGACGCGATCAGCGTCTGATAGTGCAGGATGTTGATCAGCCTGGTTTCGGCGAGCTGCGCCTCCGGCATCGGCGCGGTCACCCGCAAGATCGGCTCGTTGGCAAAGAACACACGGCCTTCCGGCATGGCGTGCACGTCGCCGGTGAAACGAAAGCGGGCAAGGCTGTCGATGAAATTCGCACCGAAGCGGTGGGTCTTGGCGAGCCAGTCGATCTCCTCGGGTGTGAAATGCAGTTGCCCAAGAAACTCGAGCGCCTGCTCGAGACCTGCTGCCATCAGGAAACCGCGGCGCGCCGGAAATTTGCGCACGAAAAATTCAAACACCGCCGTCTTGGTCTCGCGGTGATCCAGATAGGCCTGGATCATGTTCAAATGATAGAGATCAGTAAGCAGGGGGCTGGTCAAAGGGTTCATTTGGCGATTCCATCCGCCCCAACAGAGGCCGCTATCGGCTCCGCTTTGGCTTAGCCCGAGGCCGCTTGCCGCACGGGGTGCCGTGCCAATAGTTCGATCACCTCCGCATCGGAAATCTGCCGGAAGTCAGCATAGAACAAGCCGATGGCGCCGAAGTCCTCATAGTCTTCCAGGCAGACGAGATCGTCGACTTCTGTGCGCAATTTTTGCAAGGTGTCGGTTGGCGCCACCGGAATCGCCAGCACCAGTTTGCTCGGCTTGCGCATACGCATCGCCCGAAGCGCGGCGCGGGTGGTGGCGCCAGTGGCGATGCCGTCGTCGACCACGATGACGGTATGGCTGGCGAGATTGGGATGCGGACGGTCACCGAGATAGAGTTTGCGCCGCCGCTCGATCTCGCCAATCTCGCGGTCACGGATTGCGGAAAATTCTTGCTCATTCACATGGGCGAGACTGATCACGTCCTCGTTGCGGACCACCAGCGGCCCAGCACCGTCGACCACCGCGCCCATGGCGAGCTCCGGCTGAAAGGGCACGCCAATCTTGCGCACCAGGATCAGATCGAGCGGCGCTTCAAGCGCCGCCGCGATTTCGGCCGCCACTGGTACGCCGCCGCGCGGCAGCGCCATCACCACCGGCTTCTGATCCTTGTAACGCGCGAGCGCCTTGGCGAGTTGGCGGCCGGCGTCGACGCGATCGATGAACGGCATGGCGGGCTCCTATCCGGCATTCCCGCGCGCAGGGCCCGCGAGGTGCATCTTAAACCAGCCGATGGCTAGCTCGATGACCGCCTCCATGGCGCCGGGCTCGGGAAAAAGGTGGGTCGCGCCGGGAACGATCTCAAGCGCCTTAAGCACCTTCAGCCGGTCGTAGGCCTGCTCGTTGAGCTCAATCACAACCTCGTCGTGGCCGCCGACGATCAGCAAGGTTGGCGCGGTGACTTCAGGCAGTGCCCCGCCTGCCAAGTCGGGACGGCCACCGCGCGACACCACGGCGCCGACCCGCGAGCCGAGCCTTGCGGCGGCGACCAGTGCCGCCGCTGCACCTGTGCTCGCCCCGAACAGCCCGAGCGGCAGGCGAGCCAATTCCGGCTGTTCGTCGATCCAGCGCACGGCTTCGATCAACCGCTCGGCCAGCAGGGGAATGTCGAAGACGTTGGCTCGATCCTGTTCTTCCTCGGGCGTGAGCAGGTCGAACAGCAACGTGGCTATGTCCTGCCGGTTCAAGGCTGCCGCTACGGCGCGGTTACGCGGGCTAAAGCGGCTGGAGCCACTGCCATGAGCGAAAACAACCAGCGCGCTCGCCGAAGCCGGCACATCAAGCGTGCCCGGCAGGCGAAGCGATCCGATTTCAACCTCGTGGACGGTCATGACCTGTACTCGCGAGCCTCTCAGGTTCCCGGCTAGTATGCCCATGGCGGGGCCGCCTGATTTGACACGTATCAAGCGCCGGCGGCTGGGTCACATTATCTATAAGGGGCCAGATGGAGCAGGCCGTGCACGGATATGCAATCGACGGCGCGCAGCCAACGCTCGCGTCAAAGGTCGCATTCCTGAGCCGGCCGGATACCTACGACCCGGCGCCGGCTGAAGTCGTACGCCAGGAAACCCACATGTCCTGCGTATTTCTCGCCGGTGACAAGGCTTACAAGCTCAAGAAGCCGGTTCACTTTCCCTATCTCGACTTTTCGACCATGGCCCGGCGCGAGACCGCGTGCCGCGCCGAATTGCGGCTGAACCGCCGGCTGGCGCCGGACATTTATTTGGGCGTGGTTCCGCTCGTCCAGAGCGGGCGCGGCCTGTCCATCGGCGGCGCGGGAGTTCCGGTGGATTGGCTGGTGATGATGAAGCGGCTCGACGAGCGCTTCATGCTCGATCACATGATTGAAGCGGAAAGAGTCACGATTGCTCAGCTTGACCAATTGGCCGCAACGCTTGCGCGCTTTTATCGCTCGGCGACGCCGGCCTTTCTGTCGCCGGCCGTTCATCTTGCCGACTGGGCGCAAAGCCTGAGCTACAATCGGCGCATCTTGCTCGATCCGCGCTTCCGGTTGGCAGCCGGTCTCGTACGCCGCATCGATTGCGCCCAGCGCCGGTTCTTGCAGCGGCGCGGCGATGCCGTTGCCGAGCGCGTGCGCAATCGCCGCCTCGTCGACGGGCATGGTGACTTGCGACCCGAGCACATCTGGTTCGACGACAAGATCCGAATCATTGACTGCCTTGAATTCAACGATCGGCTGCGGGTGGTCGACCCGCTCGACGAAATCGCCTTTCTCGGTCTCGAGTGCGAACGGCTTGGGGCCGCTTGGGCGGGTGAATATCTTCAACGGCGAATGAAGCGCTTGCTGCGCGACGGGCCGGTTGACGAGCTTTTTACTTTCTATCGCTGTCATCGCGCCACGCTGCGCGCAAGGCTCGCCATCGCGCACCTCATGGAAGACCATCCGCGCACGCCGGAGAAATGGCCGCGGCTTTGCGCCACTTATCTCGTCTTGGCCGACAAAAGCGCGCGGCGGCTGGAGGCGATGCTCAGAACACCATGAGATCGGTCAAACTGCGCTCCTCGTGCAGACGCCGGATGCATTCGGCCAGCAGAGGCCCGCAGGGCAAGATCGCGAGCTTCTTATTCTGGGTCGGCCGATCGAGGCGGAATGGCGGCACGGCGTCGGTGATCACGACCTGATCGAGCGCGGGATCGGCGATCACTTCTACGGCACCCGGCATGAAGAGGCCGTGAGTGACGAGCGCCAGCACGCGCTGGGCGCCGGCCGCGCGCGCGGAACGGGCCGTGCGCAACAGCGTGCCGCCGGTGCTGATCAGGTCGTCGACGATCAGCGCCGTGCTGCCGGCCACGTCGCCCACGAATAGGTCGCCCGACACAACGCCGGCGCTCCGGTGCTTTTCCGCAAGCCCCTTGCCGATCGGCCGGCCGAGTGCCGATTCCAGCGCCTCGCGCAGCAATTCGGCGCGCTTCATGCCGCCGGCGTCCGGCGAAATCACCGCCAATTTATCATTCGGCAAATTCTTTTGGACGTAGTCGACAAATAGCGGCGTGCCGGTCAATGCAACGGTACGGCAGCGGAATGCATTTTCGAAGGCGGTCGGGTTATGCACCTCCAGCGTGATCAAGCAATCGGTGCCGACGCTCTCGAACATGCGGGCGATGTAGCGGGTGGTCACCGGGTCGTTCGGCTTGGTGCGGCGATCCTTGCGCGCGTAGCACAGGTAAGGCGTGACCGCGGTGACGCGCGCGGCGCCGGCATCCTTGATGGCGCCGATGAAGAACAGCAGCCGGCAGAGCTTGTCATTCGCGCTTTGCTCGGGCCCGCCATGGAGGCTGTGCATAACGTAGACGTCAGCCCCGTTAACGGCATCGAGCGGACGCGCCTTGTGCTCGCCATCCTCGAATTCGCGCTCCTCGTGCGCCGCCAGTGGCTGGCGCAAAGCCGCGGCTATCGCGCCACCCAAATCCTTGCTAGCGGCCAAGGCAAAAATGCGCAGCGGAGCGTTGTCCATGGGACTTGCCTTTCAAGAGGATCAATTGCCGCCGGCATGTTTGCCTATGCCAGATCAAAGATGTTGATCGAGGTCAATCCATCGGGGGCAACAGACATGCGTTCCGGCAATTCTACACGACCGGACTTCTCTTCGATTCGGAAAATGCCTATACCAACTGGTCAGGATTCATCGAGAATAACCGGATGATGGAGCCGGAACGGCATGGCGTTTCCAATCATTGTCGGCATCAGCGGCGCATCCGGCGCGATCTATGGCGTTCGGCTCTTGCAGGCGTTGCGCAATGCCAAAATTCCATCGCATCTGATCGTCTCGAAATCGGCGGCACTGACGCTGAAGGAAGAGGCAGACGTGACCGTTAATCAGGTGCGCGAATTGGCCGATGTCCATTACGCCAATGGCGACGTTGGGGCGGCGGTTTCGAGCGGCTCGTTCAAGACGCGCGGCATGGTGATCATCCCCTGCTCCATCCGCACGGTATCGGACATCGCCTATGGCACGACCGACAGCCTGATGAGCCGCGCCGCGGACGTCGTCTTGAAGGAGCGCCGGCGCCTGGTGCTGGTGGTGCGTGAGACGCCGTTGCACGCCGGGCATTTACGCAGTCTGCTGGCGGCGACGGAAAACGGCGCCATCATCATGCCGCCCGTGCCGGCCTTCTATCACAAGCCGAAAACGATCGACGACATCGTCAACCAGACGGTCGGCCGCTGCCTCGACCTGTTCGACATCGACAGCGGGCTGGTCAAGCGATGGCAGCCGGACGCCAAGCCGAAGAGCGAGCAATGAGCGCCGCGCCGCGCAACTATCCCGATCTGCACGAGCACATTGCCGCCCTGGAAGAGCGCGGGCTCTTGCGCCGCATCGATCGCCGCATCGACAAAGACTCGGAAATGCATCCCTTGGTGCGCTGGCAATTCGTCGGCGGCCTCGACGAGGCGGATCGCAAGGCCTTCCTGTTCACCAACATCACCGACGGACTCCGCCGCTCATACGATATTCCGGTGGTGGTCGGCGCCATCGCCGCCAATGCGGAAATCTACAGTGTCGGCATGCGGGCACCGCTTTCCGACATCCAGGCGAAGTGGGACCATGCGATCGCCAATCCAATCGAGCCACGGCTGGTGAACGAGGCGGTGTGCCATGAGGTCTTGATCGAGGGCGATGCGCTCAAAGGCGAGGGAAACGGGCTCGACCGGCTGCCGATCCCGATCTCGACGCCCGGCTTCGACTCAGCGCCGACACTGACCGCAACCAATGTGATCACGCGGGATCCCGAGACCGGCGTGCAGAACATGGGCACCTACCGCGCCGCGCTGAAGGCGCCGGATCGGCTGGTGGTGCGCATGGCAACGCGGGTCGGCGGCGCCGGCGGCTATCAGCACTACCTCAAGTACCAGAAACGCGGCGAGCCGATGCCTTGCGCCATCGTGCTCGGCTGCCCGCCTTTCGTCGCCTTCATGGGCCCGCAGAAGCTGCCGGTCGGCGTCGATGAGATCACCGTGGCGGGCGGACTTGCCGGCGGGCCGATCAATATCGCGCGCGCCCGCACTGTGGACCTCACTGTACCGGCGGAATCAGAATTGGTGATCGAGGGCCTGATCGATACCGAATATCTCGAGCCGGAGGCGCCGTTCGGCGAATCGCACGGCCATGTGGCGCTCGAGGAATTCAACATGCCGATGCGGGTCACCGCGATCACCCATCGCAACAACCCGATCATCCCATCCTATATCAGCCAGGTGGCGCCATCGGAATCGAGCGTGATAAAGCGCGTCGCCTATGAACCGTTGTTTACCGCGCACCTGCGCAACACGCTCGGCATTCGCGGGGTCAAGAAAGTGTCGTTGCACGAGCCGCTAACTGGGCTGTTGCGGGTCACCGTGATCACGCTGGAGAAAGGCACCTCGCGCACCGAGATTTGGCGCGCGCTCAACGGCGCGGCTTTCTTCAAAGGCGATTGCGGCAAAATCTGCATCGCGGTCAACGAGGATATCAATGTCGATAACGCCGATGCGCTGCTATGGGCGATGGCTTATCGGATGAACCCGGTTGAGGACGTGCAGGTGGTGCCGCATCGTGGCCAGGGCCATGGGCCCAAACGCGAGCACGAACAGGAAGAGGATTCCACTTTGCTTATGGACGCCACCATGAAGGGCGACATGCCGCCGCTGGCGTTGCCCAAGAAGGAGTACATGGAGCGCGCCAAGACAATTTGGCAGGAGCTCGAGCTTGGGCCGTTGCGGCCGCAGGCGCCATGGTTCGGCTATTCGCTCGGCGATTGGCTGCCCTATTGGGATGATGCCGCCAAGCGCGCCGCGACCGGCCACTACCTCGACAACGGCAGGATCAGCGAAGTGCTGCGCCGCAAGGGACTTAAGCCGGAAACCAAGTATCGGCCGGACGGGGACAAGAGCAGTAGCGGCTAGTTTCGATCGGCTGCGGCGGCACCTGCCGAGGAGGGCGCTGGCTCCATCTCGTGCGTGCCGCGGGTGACCATGTATTCGCGCGCCAGCACGCCGAACCCCAGCACGATGCCGGCCAAGTCGGCCAAGCCGCCGGCGCCGATCGCAGTGTCGGGAAAGACAGCGGCCAATCCGCCGACCGCGAGCAGCACGCGGCTGACGATGCCGAGCGGGCGGGTGAAGAAGCCGATGACGGCGACCGAAACGATGTAGACGCCGACCGCCGCGGAAGCGGCATTGAGCGCAATGCTCCACGGCTGGCCGCGCATCAAGAGCGTCGGCGACAGGACGAACAGGAACGGAATGACATAGGCGACCCAGCCGTTGCGCATGGCCACGAAGCCGGTGCGCATCGGGTCGGCGCGGCTGATCGATGCGGCAGCGAAGGCGGCAAGCGCAATCGGCGGCGTGATCATCGACATCATGCCGAAATAGAGAATGAACATGTGTGCCGGCAGTTTGCCGACACCGGCCTCGATCAGCGCCGGCGCTACCAGCGCCGCCAGCAGCACATAGACGCCGGTCGTCGGCATGCCCATGCCGAGAACGATGCAGATGACGGCGGCGAGCAGCAGCAGGAAGTAAAGGTTGCCGCCGCCGAGCTGGACCAGAAAAAGCGTCAGCGCAAAGCCGCCGCCGCTCTTGTTGAGGATGCCGATGACGAACCCGGCGGCGGCGACGATCATCACCAGTTCGGTGGTGGCCATGCCGGCGTCCCAGAACGAAGCCGCCAGATTACGCAAGGTCATGCGATGGCCTTTGTACTGGCGGATCGCGCCGAGCACGACAATAGCCGCCGCGGCGTACATGGCGGCGACTTCCGCCTCCGCCTCCAGCACGTAAAGCGCGTAGATCAATACGGCAAACGGCACGATGAAATGCCAGCCGGCACGCAGCACGTCGCGCGCGCGGGGAAGATCGGCGGCTAGGAAATGGATGCGATCGCGCGCGGCCACCAGATCCACCTGCACGAAGATCGCAAAGTAATAGAGTAGGGCAGGGATGATCGCGGCGATGGCAACTTCGGCGTAGGGGATTTCGAGGAATTCGGCCATCAGAAAAGCGGCGGCGCCCATCACCGGCGGCATGAATTGACCGCCGGTCGAGGCATTCGCTTCGATTGCGCCGGCATCGACGGCCGAATAGCCGGAGCGCTTCATTAGCGGAATGGTCACCACGCCGACCGTGGTGGCGTTTGAAATCGCGCTTCCCGAAATCGTGCCAAACAGACCCGAAGCGAGAACCGAGATCTTAGCGGCACCGCCGCGGCGCCGGCCCATGGCGGCCATGGCGATGTCGGTGACGAATTCGCCGCCGCCGGTATTAAACAGCACCTGCCCCATGAAAATGAAAACCACCACGATGGTCGTGGCGACGCCAAGCGGAATGCCGATCAGGGCGTTGGTATCGAAGGCAAGATAAATCGCCAACTGGTCGATGGTGGTACGCGTTCCCGTCAGCGGCGCCGGCACTAGATGCGCGAGCAGCGCATAGACCATGAACGCGATGACGATGAAAAACAGCACGAGGCCAGTGACGCGCCGCAGTCCTTCCATCACCAGCACGATCACAATCGGCCCGAGCACCAGCATCAGAACCGGTTGATAGGCGGCATTGAGAAGGAACCATTCGTAATACCAAGCGATGTAGAAGGTCACCGCCAGCATCAGCAATGCCAGCGCCCAATCGTAAAGCGGCGGCGTTGTCGACTTTTTGCGGTTGACGCGGACGGTGAGAAAAACCACGGCGCCCGCAAGACCCAGGCATACCAGCAGAAATTGCTCTTTGTAGACGCTGATGCCGAGCCTGCTCGGCACTTGGAACGTCCACAGGATGGCCGAGGCGACGAAAGAAGCGCCGCAAAGGCGCGCCAGCCAGATCGCTGGCGTCGCCTTTTCTGCTGTCGGCGCTAGTGCCTCGTTCGTCAAACCTCGCGCTCCGGGCTCACAATGTCACGCCGCCGGCCTTAAGGGCCGGCGGCGAGGCAGCAAAAAGCGCTGCAGCACGCAACGTCACTTTGGCGGCCACAGGCCCAATTCCTTGTAGGCTTTGATCGCGCCGGGGTGGTAGGGCACCGGGCTTGTGCGCGCCATCATCTTCGGATCGAAGCGTGCAAAGGCTGCCAACGCCTTGATCAACTCGGGTTTGTCCTCGAATACAGTCTTGACGAGCTTGTAGACGACGTCTTCCGACACTTGCGCGCCGGCAAACATGGCCACATCGACGCCCAAGAGCACCGTCGGATTCTCGATTACGCCGGTCGCGTTCTTGCCTGGATGCAATGCGATGATACGCGAGGTCGGCAGATAATCGCTCGCCTTCTTGCTGGCATCCGGCGCATTGCCGATCGATAGATAGCGCCAGCCGCCGGGAATCTTGGCCATGGCCTGCTTGCCGATGCCGGAATTGAACGGGATATAGCCCGCGTCCGTGCGTCCATCCATGAATGCCTTGATGCCCTCGACAAAATTTGGCGCCGGCACGCCGATCACATCTTTTTCGCTCAAGCCCGCGGCAGCGAGCGAGGCATTCTGCAAATAAGCAAAGATTCGCCCGGAGCTGTACACCGACGGGACCTTCTTGCCCTTGAGGTCGGCGACGGTTTTCATCGGTGAATCGCTGCGCACCCCGAAGCCGTTGGTGAGCGGAAAGGTCACCAGCACGCTGCGCAGGTTCTTGCTGGGGTGGCCCTGAAACAATTCCGTGCCGGCATAGGCGAAGGCATATTCAGCGGCGTTCGACATGCCGAACGCCAGATCGCCTTTATCGACGAGCGGAATATAAGTCGACGAGCCGGAATAGGGGGCGACGCGAAATTGCAAACCGGTCTTCTCGACCGCCACTTTCGCAATTGCCGCCGCCGCTGCGTAGAAGACCGAACCCTGAGGATTGGCGCCAATGGTATAAGTCTGCGCGGAGGCGGTCGCGCTCAATCCCGCAATCATCCCAAGCGCGATTGCGAATGTTATTCTTTTCATGTCTGTATTCCCCTTTTTTTTGCGCAATCGCGTGAGCGCACGATTGACCCACGCATGCGCCCTTGTCCGGGCGCCCGTGCCTCCGTTGCCGCCGCCCCGATACGAATTTGCCGGCTCAGCCGACCACTAATGTGCCATGAATGGATTCGCCGGTGGAAAATCCGCGCACTGTCATCCAGTCATAGGTCCGCTCGAACAAGGTGATATCGTAATAGTCGACGTGCTTGTAGCGCACGAAGGCCCGCATCAATTCGTGCGGCTGCAGCGCCCCCTTGGCGTGGGCGGCGACGTGGTGAGCGTATTTGTAGAAATCGGCATTGATCAGATCGACGGCCTTGTTCTCCGCATCGTAATAAGCTTTGCGCTGCTCGGGCATGAGGTCGGGCGAGATGACTTCGCCACCGCGATAGAATTGGGCGGCGATGATATGCGCGCCATCCTTGAGGCCGAGGCTGATGAAAGGCTCCATCACGGTGACGACGCGATGGGTGCCGTTCTTCAGGCCGGCGTAGCGCTGCTGCGGCAGGCCGCCCTGCGCGATATTGACGTGCTCGGCGCCAAGCGCGCTTTCCAGCATCTGCACCGAGCAATAATGCGAGCCGGTGAACTCCTGCACCACGACCGGGACGTCGGCGAGGTCGCGCGGCACCTGCAGCGATTCGTCGAACGTGATGATGGCCTGTGCCGCCACCGAGGCACGAAGGGCCGCGAGTTTGCCGCCGCGCTGGCCCTTTTCCAGCCGATCGATGCTCGCCCATTCGCAGACATTGTAGCTGTCGGCTGACCCGCAATCGAACATCTGCTCCTTGAGCCGGGCCATCACCGGCCGGTCGGCACGGTCCTTCTCGCGGTCGGCATAGGTTGCGCTGAACTGCACATCGAGCCCGGCTGCTTCGAACAGGCCTTCCTCGATGCCGACGATGACCGGGAGGTCGAACACAGGGTTGTTGGGGGCAATTCGGACTATCGGCTTATCTTGCTGCGATGCCATCGGAGTCCTCCATCGAGTGCGGGCCGGAAGGGCAAATTATTAACGATTTTGACATTCTCACACCCGCTCGGCGATCTGTCAAAATCGCGTGTTCGGCGGCCCCAACGAAAAGGCAGATCAGTATCTGCAACCCGCCTAGGAGGCCGATTGGGTGCAGCCCGCTGCCGCAGCAACGAGCCGCGGAGCGATTCGTGCAGGTTCCGCTTGGTCGGCAGCTACCCCGTAAAACACCAGCAGCGCGTGCAGATTCGCGGAAAGCGCCTGGGCCCGGTCGCCGCGCGGCGAAGAAACAAACTGCTGTCGCGACCATTGCCACAGCATCGCCTGCTCGATCTTTTCCGATTGCAACTCGGCTGCCTTCACCTCGGCGCGCAGGGCGGCACTCGCGTCCTGTAGTGGATTGCCGGCGTCGTTGCTCGGCGGCTTGAGCGCGCGCCGCGCCCTCCGCAGCGAACGCACGACTTGGCTGTGCCAATCAGCAACAACCGCGCTAGCCGCGGCGATGTCACGCGAATTGAGGCTTACGCCGTCAACCGCGCCTACAAAGGCTGCGAATAGCAGCAGATTGACGTCGAGCTTCAACCGCTCCTGCAAATCCAAGCATTCCTCGGCTACTCCATTGCTGCCGTAAACGGCGAGCGAGAAGGTCCACAACGGCGTATCGAGCGGTTGATCCGTGGCCATGTGCGTTCAAAAAGATCGATAACAATACACCTTGCGCGGTGGCTGTTCAGTCTGATTTTATTCACGCGATCGCCCAACAAGTCTCGGCCCGGCACCCGCCGGGGGCATGATTCGTGCACGAAAATCCGATGATTTGTAGATCGTCTGGCCTCGTACAGGCCGGCAAGGAGAGGAGACCTTGAAATGACCCGCAGTGGCCTGACCGAGAAGCTGCTCGATATCAAGCGCGAGAAGGGCTGGACCTGGAAATACATCTGCGAGGAGATCGGCGGCATGTCGCCGATCCTGGTGACCGGGGCGATCCTCGGGCAAATGAAGCTCACCAAGCCGCAGGCGGCCAATGCCGCCAAAATGTTCGGCCTGTCGAAGAGCGAGGAGGCCCTGCTCAACGAGGTGCCGATGCGCGGCACCGGAACGCCCATGCCGCCGACCGATCCGCTGATCTATCGCTTCTATGAGTTGATCATGGTCAACGGGCCGGCCATGAAGGCGCTGATCGAAGAGGAGTTTGGCGACGGCATCATGTCGGCGATCGACTTCGACATGGAGGTGACGCGTCAGAGCGACCCCAAGGGCGACCGCGTCAGGATCGGCATGAGCGGCAAGTTCTTGCCCTATAAGTATTACGGAGCGACTGGCAACGATCTCGCGCTCGGGCTGAAGGAAGCGTGACGATCAGTTGATACCGAACAGCCGCGCGGCCAGGCCGCCATTGATCGAAGTCGTTTGATCCTTGGAGAGCCCGGCGGCGGCGACGATATTCATCGGCTCCGTGTCGCCGATCGGAAACGGCATGTCGGAACCCATCATCAGGCGGTCGCTGCCGATGATCTGGATGACGAATTTCAAGACGCGTGCGTCGTGCAGGATCGTGTCCGTGTAAAGCTGCGCCAATCCTTCGGCCGGATCGGCGACGCCGGGTGTTATTGCCGCGTTGCGCTTGAGCCGGCCGAGCACGAAAGGCAACGCGGCGCCGCCCATGGGCGCGAAGAATTTCGCATTTTTATAGCGGGTAAGATGGCCGGCCGAGATCAGCCGCGCGACGGCAATCGCGGCGTCGGTGATGCGGCCAAGCCCGTTGGCGAGGCCGAAGTCGTTCACACGCGCATCGCCGGCGTCGTAGTTCGGATGGATGTGGATCACCGCGCCGGTCTCGTCCGCCGCGTACCAGAATGGGTCGAGGTCGGCGTGATCGAGCGTCGAGCCGGCGCCGCGCGGCAACGTGCCGATCATGGCGCCAGGGAAGCCCGCCTGCATCGCCGCCTTCAGCACGGCCGCGGCGCGCGCGCCCTCGCCGAGCGGCACGGTGGCGAGCGGAACAAAGCGTCGTTCGGACTTGGCGGCGGCCAGCATGCATTCATTGGCGAGGCGGCTCCAGGCTTCCGCTTCCGCGCCGGGCAGCTCGTAGCCGAACATGTCGACCCAGCCGCCGACCACCTGCTTGTCGATGCCCTCCTTTTGCATCCACGCTACGCGCGCCGGAATATCGGACAACGGCTTAGACACTGGCCGTGTCGGCTTTCCGCCGGCGAATGAAAAGGCGAGGCTCCCGCCGTCTTCGATCAGCCGTACATGCGGAAAACACTCCCTGTCCCGGCGGATCGCTATCAACAAATCCGGCGGCACCAGATGAGCGTGGCAGTCGACGATCACGCGGCGCTCTCCTTCGCGCGCGCTTCCGCAATCAGATCGCCAAGCACCGAGACTTTAAGCGGCAGCGTGGTGATCGAGACGCCGAGCGGCCGCAACGCATCGTTGACCGCGCTGGTCAACGCCGCCGGTGCACCGAGATAGCCGCTCTCGCCGGAGCCCTTCTGCCCGAGCACGGTGTGCGGCGACGGCGTCTCGTGATGCACGATCTCGACAGGCGGCACTTCGTGCGAGGAGGGCAGGAGATAATCCATGAAGCTCTGCGCGATCAGTTGGCCTTCGTCGTTGTAGGCGAACTCCTCGTAGAGCGCGGCACCAATGCCGTGGGCGATGCCGCCCATAGTCATGCCGCGCACGATCTTCGGATTGATCACCGTGCCGCAGTCATGCCCGACCACGTAGCGGAGGATTTCCGGCCGGCCGAGCTCGGGATCGATCGCGACCAGCAGCAGATGGAATTCGAACGAGAAGCAGGGATACATCTGCACGCGCCGGTCCGCCGTCGGCAGATGGCCGCCGGTCGGCACCGAATAGATGTCGGCGACCGCCAGTCCCGGCTCCAAGCCTTCCGGCATGCGGTGGAAATTGCGGTGCGCGATATCGGTCAGCTCGGCCCAGGTGCGCCGCTTTTCCGGTGCATCGCGATCGCTCACCGTGCCGCTCCTGTAGAGCGCGCGTTCGAGCGGGATGGCGAGATCGTGCGCGCCGATAACGGTGAGCTTGGCCTTGAGTTTCTGTGCGGCATTGAAGGCGGCGCCGCCCAGCATGATCGCCATGCGGCTCGCGACCGGCGTGCCGCTTGGCAGCGAATTGAGCGAATCCGGCCGCATCACCCGCACCGTGTCCGGATCGACCTCCAGCACCTCGCCGATCACGGTGCCGACCAGCGTCTCATGGCCCTGCCCGGAGGAAGTGGTGTGTATGGTGGCGGCGATGGCGCCGGTACCGTCGACGATGATGCGGCAGGAATCCATAAAGGTCGTGGTGGTGATTTTCGGATTGAGCAGCGCCTCGAATACGGCGTTGCCGCCGGAAGGTTCCAGGCAGGCGGCGATGCCGATGCCGGCGAGCTTGCCTTGCGCGCGCAACCGGTCGCGCTCGCGCTGCAACTCCTCATAGCCGGCGCGAGCGGTAACCTTGTCGATCACCGCGTGATAGTCGCCGCTGTCGTAGGTGGTGCCACTCGGGATCGTGTAGGGGAATTCCTCGTGCCGGATCAGGTTGCGCCGGCGCACCTCCAGGCGGTCGAGGCCGAGCGTATTGGCGACCTCGTCGAGCATGCGCTCGATGGTGACATTGGTCGGCGCCTGGCCGAAGCCGCGCACCGCGTCCTGGGTGGTCTTGTTGGTGACCACGGCGATGGCGCGGTATTGTGCGCTCCTAATCTTGTAAGGCCCAACGATGGAGCCAATCGGCTTGCCAAGCTGGAACGGCGAGCGTCCGGCATAGGCGCCGAGATTCTCCAGCGCGCGCATCTTCATCGAGCGGATGATGCCGTTGTCGTCGAAAGCAACATCGACGTCGAACAGCCGTTCCGGGCCGTGCGCGTCGCCGCCGCGCATGTTCTCGAGCCGGTCCTCGATCAGCCGCATGGGAAAGCCGAGCCGGCGCGAAAGATAGCCGCATAATATCGTATGTTTGATGCCGCGCTTGACGCCATAACTGCCGCCGACGTCGACGTCGTAATGGACGCGCACGGAGGATAGCGGGATTTTCAGCGCAACCGCGATCTGGTCAGCGTAGCGCGGCATCTGGATCGAGGCCCAAACGTCCAGCATCTCGGCCCACGGGTCCCAGTTGACCACGACGCCGAAGGTCTCGATCGGCACCGTCGAGCTGCGGCCCCATTTCACGCGCAACGACAGGTGGCGCGGGCTCTCGGCGAAATCCTTCTCGACCTCGCCCCATACGAAGGTCTTGTCGAGCAGCACGTTGGAGCCGTGCGCCTCGTGCACCAGCGGCGCGTCCTTTTGCAGCGCCTGCTCGGCGTCGAGGACGAAGGGGAGGGGTTCGTATTCGATATTGATTTCTTCGGCGGCGTCCTCGGACAGCGCGCGGCTATCGGCCACCACGGCGGCGACCCATTCGCCGGAATAGCGCGCGACGTCCAGGGCAAGCGGACGGCGGGGCACGTTGGGCGTGTCGAGCCCATTCATCAGCGGCAGCGTGGCCTGCGCCAACTCGCGGCCGTCGATGACGTAATGCACGCCCGGCATTGCGCGCGCCTTATGGGCATCCACGGCGACAATGCGCGCGGCGGCATGCGGGCAGGTCACTACCGCCACGTGCTTCGTGTTGGGCAGATCGAGATCGGCGACATAGTTGCCCTTGCCGACCACAAAGCGCCGGTCCTCGCGCACCCGGCGGTCGGTCGAGACGAAGCGGAATTTCTCCAGCGCGCCGTTCATTTGGTCAGCTCCAACGGTCGGTTGGCGCCGCGCAGGCGCTCGGCGGCGAGCGCGATCGCTTCCACAATCTGCGCATAGCCGGTGCAGCGGCAGATATTGCCCGAGATCGCCTCGATGATCTGCTCGCGCGTCGGCTCCGGATTGTTGGCGAGCAGCGCGTGTGCGACCAGCACCATGGCCGGCGTGCAATAGCCGCACTGCATGCCGTGGGTTTCGCAGAAGGCGTCCTGAATGACCGACAACTCGCCCGGGCCGGGCGTGACGCCTTCGATGGTGGTGATGGCCGAGCCCTCCGCCTGCGGCGCGAACATCAGGCAAGAGCGCACCGCGACGCCGTCGAACAGTACTGTGCAGGCGCCGCACACGCCGTGCTCGCACCCGGCATGCGCGCCTTTGAGGTCGAGCTTGTCGCGCAGGCAGTCGAGCAGCGTGGTGCGCGGCTCGACGTCTACGACGTGGGTCGCGCCGTTGACATCGAGGCTAATGCGCATGGGCTTTGCTCCCCTGCGCGTCGCGCAAGGCATCAGTGAAGGCGCGCCCTGCGAGACTGGCCGCCACCCGCCGGCGGTAGTCGGCCGAGGCGTGCAGATCGCTGAGCGGCTCAATGTCGGCAAGCGCAGCGCGCACGGCCTCCTTCACTTTGTCGTCGTCGAGAGTAATCCCCGTCAGCTGTTGTTCGGCGGCTTCGAGCCGCATGGGAAAGTCGGTGGCGGCGCCGAGGCCGAGCGCGATCCGTTTGCATTTGCCGTCGGCGCCGAGCTCGATTTGGGCTGCCGCCGAGACGAAGGCAAAATCGCTGCGGCGGGCATTGACCTCGTGAAACGCCACACCGATTTTTTCACCGTGCCAAACCGGAAACTTGACGCTCGTTAGGCATGCACCGGCCGGCAAGCTTGTGATCATCGGCCCAACGAAGAATTCGCGCGCCGGTACCTCGAGGGTCTTGCCGCCGGTGCGGTAACTCAGCACGGCGTCGAGCGTGACGGCGATCAGTGACAGTTCGGCCGCCGGGTCGGCATGCGCGAGCGAGCCGCCGATCGTACCCCGGGCGCGCGTCGCCGCATGGCCGATGAACGGCACCGCGCGCGCGAGCAGCGGTAGATCGCTGGCGACTAGCGCGTCTCGCTCGATGACGCATTGCCGTGTGGTGGCCCCGATGGCAACGCCGCCGTTGTCGTTGCGGATATACGACAAGCCCGCAATGCGGCTGATATCGATTAGCCGGGTGGGACGCGCGAGCCGCATCGCCATGATCGGCACCAGCGACTGTCCGCCGGCGATGACGCGCGCGTTCTCATCGGCGGCCAGCAACGCGCAAGCCTCATCGATGTCGGCGGCGCGGAAATATTCGAACGGTGCTGCTTTCATGCAAAACGCTGCGTGGAAACCCGGTTGATTGTTTTGCCCCGTCGGCGCGGCCGCGCCAAGGGGCTGTGTAGGGCAGGTGATATTGTCGATGCCGCACCGATATGGTTAAAGTCTCTCTCGCATTATCGCAACCGCAAAACACGGGATTCTGCGCGCTTCGGGTTCGTCTTCCGATGCGAACGCATTTCCACCGGCATAGGTCAACGACATGGCGAAGATGAAGGGTGCCGATCTCATTACCGAATATCTGATCGCGAACAAGATTCCCTACGTGTTCGGCATCTGCGGCCACGGCAATGTCGGCATGCTCGATTCGCTCTATGCGGGGCGCGACCGCATCAAGCTCGTCTCGCCGCGCCACGAGCAGGTTGCCGCGCACATGGCCGATGCGTACTTTCGCGTGCGGCATGAGCCGGTGGCAACGCTGACCTCCTGCGGTCCGGGCTCCTGCAACATCGTCATGCCGCTTGCCTGCGCGATTACCGATTCCTCGGCGCTGCTTGCGATCACCGCCAATGTGCCGACCTCGCAGTTCAACCGTTCGCCGTTCCAAGAAATCAATAAGCACTATCAGGCCGACTTCCCCAATATCATCCGCCCGGTGGTCAAGCGCAGCTTCCAGCCGACCCGCGTCGACATGCTGCCGCTCGCACTGCGCCAGGCGATGACCACAATGCTGTCGGGTCGGCCGGGACCGGTGAATCTCGACGTGCCTTTCAACGTGTTCCAGGAAGAAGACGACGTGGCGGTGCCGCCGCCGGCGCCGCCACTCAACACCCAGCGCAGCGGCGCATCGCCGGACGAGATTTCCGCCTCCCTCGATCTGATCCTGAAATCGAAGCGCCCGGTTATCTTCATTGGTCACGGCGTCACGCTGTCGGAAGCCTCCGCCGAGCTTACCGAGTTCGCGCATCGCCTGCAGATCCCGGTGATCTCCTCGCCGAACGGCATGGGCTGCCTCGACATGAGCGATCCCTTATCGCTTGGCTTCATCGGCCGCAACGGCGCTTACCCGGCGAACGAAGCCGGCCGGCGCGCCGATCTTGTTATCGCCATTGGCGCGCGCTTCGACGACCGTTCCGCCTCGTCCTGGATGCCGGGCTATTCGTGGAATTTCCCGACGACCAAGCTCATTCACGCCGACGTCGATCCGGCCGAACTTGGCCGCAACTACCCGCCCGATATCGGCGTGCTCGCCGACGCTCGCACCTTCCTGCGGCAACTGCTCGCGGAGATCGAGCAGCGCGCGCCCAAGCGCGACGCGCTTAAGCCTTGGCTTGCCGCCGTCAAAGGCTGGCAGGATGAATGGGACAAATTCACGCGGCCGAATTTCGAGCTGCACGCATCGCCGATCCGGCCCGAACGCATCGTTGCCGATTGCCGCGCCGTGCTGCCGGACGACGCCATTCTCTGCTGCGATGTCGGCGTCAGCCACAATTGGTACATGCAGTTCTGGCAGGCGCGCCGCCCGCAGACGATGATGAACTCCTGGGGCTTCTCCGGCATGGGCTTCGGCGCCGCCGGCGCGCTCGGCGCCAAGCTCGCCGCGCCCGACCGCCCGGTGGTCGCGGTCACCGGCGACGGCTGCTTCACCATGGTGCCGCACGTGCTGTGCACCGCGGTCGAGTACAACATCCCGGTGGTATGGGTGATTTGGAATAATTTCGGTTGGGTGTCGATCCGCGACATCCAGCTCGGCATGTTCGGCGGCCGCGAGCTCGGCACCATGTTCCATGAGGGGCCGAACCAGAAGCCCTATAATCCGGATTTCGCCGCCTGGGCGCGCGCGAGCGGCGTCGAGGCAATCGCGGTCACGAAGTCGCAGGACTTCAAGGGTGCGCTCGAGCACGCGGTCAAGGCCAACAAGCCGTTCCTGATCGACGCGCATGTCGACGCCGAGGTGCGCCCGCCGTCGACCGGCGCCTGGCAATTGCCGCCGACGCCCTACAAGGAACCGGTATTCGGCAAGCGCTACCTGCCCGACGCGGTGCCGGCGAAGTGAGGCACGCCATGGCCAAGCGCGAGGCTTTCATCCGCAACATCGCCGAAGTGCGGTGGCTGGAATTTCCCAATCATTTCGGCGGCGCGCTTTCGAAGCCGCTGGTGATGCCCGACACAGCCGGCTCGCGGCACATCGACTACCGCATCTCGATGTATCAGCCCAAAGCTTACGTCGAAGTGCACAGCCACAAGGTGCAGGAGCAAGTCTATCACGTGATCGAGGGCGAGGGGCTGATGCACATCGACGGCAAGGACCATGTCGTGCGCAAGCACGATTTCATTTTCCTGCCGCCGGGAGTCACGCATTCGATTTCGAATACGGGGCTCGTCGATCTTGTCTTCTTGGTGGTGACTTCTCCGGTGACGGACGAGTTCCCTTAATGTCGTTCCGGGACGGCTCGCACGGCCGGAGCCGTTCGCTCGCGCCCCAGAATGACTACTTGATTGCTTGCGCCGCATTGCGTCCTGCCCGCCGCCCCGACACGAAGGCCCAAGCCAAATGATGGCCATGGCCCTTGAGCAACAGTCCGCTCTGGCCGGTGGCGCCGGCGGCATAGAGACCAGGGATCGGCTTGTCGTCCGCACCCAGCACGCGGTGCTCATCATCGACTGCGACGCCGCCCTCGTTGTGCACGAACACCGCGCGCGCCGGTCCGAGCGCGATGTAAGGACCTTCCCCGAATTCGGGCCGGGTGCGGGCCTTCTCATTATAGGCAGCGACCGTGCGTTCGAGCGCACCCGCCGGCATCGCGAGCTCGTCACCCAGAGCGGCAAGCGTGTCGGCGCTGGCAAAAACGTCGCGCCGATTGCGCGCATAGTCGGCGAGATAAGCGTAAGCCACGCCCGGCGCGGTCGAGATGAAATGCGGCCAGGCGGTGAACATCTGTGCGATGCGCTGGTCGAGCAGAATATAGCCATTGCCGCCCGGCTGATCGGGCAGCGCGAGTGCCGGCGCCCCGCGCTCGTCAGTGAAGCGCTCACCGTTTTTGTTGATGAGCAGTGCGCCCGCGTCGAACAGATTGGGCGAGGGCGCCAGCGCCGTGGTGACAAAGCTCATGATGAACGGCCGCAGCAGCGAGCCCGGCATATGATCGAGCGACCAGGCCATGAAGGTCGCGAGCCAAGCCCAAGGCGGCAGCTTCAGCAGCAGGTTGTCATGCTGCGGCGGCACGAAGCGCAGTTCGGGACCGAGCGCAAGATCGCCGTTCAGGATGCGGGCGCCGAGCTTGACCGCAAGTTTTTGCCCGTCGCCGGTTGCGGTCGGGTTGACGCCGGTGGCTTTCGCCTCTTGCGCGCCCATGTAACGGGCCTTGAGCTCCGGATCATTGGTGAAATCGCCGCTCGCCAGCACCACCGCACGGCGCGCGGCAAATAAGCGCCGTCCTTGCGGCGTCGCGCAGGCGACCGCCGTCACCCGCCCATTTTCGGTGCGCAATTCCTCGGCGCGCGCCGAGATGACGATGACAACGCCGGCGCGCCGTGCCGCGCGCTCGAGATGGCGGATGAAGGAGCGTGAATTCGGCAGCACATTGTGCATGCGCGGTTTGCTGTGCGGCGGCTCCGGCATCGGCCCGTAGAAGCGGATGCCGTGCGAGATGAGCCAGCGGAACGTGGCGGGCAATTCGTCGGTCAGGATGCGCCGTAGCGCCGGATTGTCGCGCGCGTTGAGCGAACCGTTGAATAGCGCCATGTCGCGCCAATGGTCGGCGGGGCTGTCGGCAACACCCTTGGCGAGCTGATGCGGCGTTGCGCTGGCGCTGATTGAGCCGACCGACCATGCGGTCGAGCCGCCGAGCTGGGCATTTTTCTCGATCAGGACGACGCTGCGGCCGGTGCTTCGCGCTTCGATCGCGGCGGCAAGCCCAGTACCGCCGCCGCCGACCACCACAACGTCGTATGTTTCAGGCTCGGTCACGGAGTTCGCCCGGCATTCCGCGCCGCATCGAGTGCGCATTCAACATTGTGAATTGCCATTTGCCAATCGAAAAATCCGGGTGATAACGTTCCTCATGGAGCGGAGGCGGCGACGGTGAAGGTGCAAAGCAAACAAAGAGCGGCAGTCGGCCGGCCACGCGTTCGGCTTACGCGCAGCCGCGGAATGGCTGAGGAGCGCAGCGATGACCGCCAGCGCGCCGGCGTGCAGTCGATCGGCCGCGCCTTTGCGATCCTGGAGGAAATCGCCCGCAATCGCGACGGCATCGGCCTCGCCGAATTATCAAAGCGCGTGGGCCTGCACAATTCCACGACTTTTCATCTGGTCAAGACCATGGTGTCGCTCGGCTATGTGCGGCAAATGAAGGAAACCAAGCGCTACCGCATCGGCCGTCCGCTGTTCGCGCTTGCCGCAAGCACGCTTGATGAAAAGGAGATGGTCAGTCTGGCGACACCGGTGCTCGAAGAGCTATCGCGCGAGACCGGCGAGAGCGCGCATTTCTCGGTGCGCATGGGCGATGCGGTGGTGGTGCTGGCGCGCACCAGCGGGCAGGGCGCCTTCCAATTGACTGGCCGCGTCGGCGTGGTGCGGCCGGCGCATTGCACCGCGCTCGGCAAAGTCATGCTGGCCGCCCTGCAGCCCGAGCAATTCGAGCGCTTCCTTACGCAAGCCGAGTTCGAAGCCTTTACGGCGAAATCGATCACGTCGCCGGATGCCTTGCGGCGGGAGATAACCGAGGTGCGCCGTGCCGGCATTGCCTTCGACGACGGCGAGTTCGATAGCGAAGTGCGCTGCGTGGCACTGCCGGTGCGCGATTTTTCCGGAACTGTGATTGGCGCCATCGGTATTTCCGGCCCGGTCTGGCGGCTGTCGATCGAGGCATTGCAAAAGCGCGCGCGTCTGGTGCGCGCCGCCGCCGATCGCCTGTCGGCCGAATTCGGCTATACTGGGGATACGCCGCTGAAGGCAGCGGAATAGTCTTGCTGTCCTTCCGGTAGGGCGCGTAGCGCCGGACCCGGAATCCGGCTACAAATTCAATGCCTGTTTTTGGATTGCGGGCCGGTCGCCCGCGCCCCGGACGAATGTGGAGCTGACCCATGCCACGCCACGCAAATTACATTCCCCACGGCGTGATCCCGGCGGTGCTGCTGCCGTTTGACAACGATTTTGCCATCGACGAGGCAAGCTTCCGTCGGCATCTGCGCGATGTCGTCGCGGTCGAAGGCCTCTCGGCGGTCACCGTCAATGCGCATTCGACCGAGGTCGGCTCCTGCAGCTTCGACGAGCAGCGCCGCGTGCTCGACATCGCGCAGGATGAGATCGGCGGCCGGCTGCCGCTGGTCAACGGCATCTGGGCCGACGGCAGCATAGAGGCCGCACGCATCGCCCGCATGGCGACGCTTGGCGGCGCCTCGGCGCTCCTGGTGTTTCCGCCGGCGCCGTTCACGCTCGGCCAATCGCCGGCGATGGCGCTCGCGCATTTCAAGCGCATCGCCGACGCAACCGACCTGCCGCTGATCGTGTTCCAGTATCCGCTCGCTACCGGGCAAGGCTATCCTAAGGAAACGCTGCTGCGGCTGTGCGAGGAGGTGCCGTCGATCTGCGCCATCAAGGACTGGATCGGCAATGTGCCGCATCACGAATGGCACATCCGCACGCTGCAAAGCCTGCCGCGGCCGGTGAACGTGCTCTCGACCCACAGCGCCTGGCTGTTCTCCTCATTGGTGCTCGGCTGCAACGGCTTGTTGTCGGGCTCGGGCAGCGTCATCGCCGATCTGCAGGCGCGCCTGTTCCGCGCGGTGCAGCGCAATGATCTCGCGGAAGCCAAGCGCTTGAATGACCGCATCGAGCCGCTGATGCGCGTGTTCTACGCCGATCCGTTCGTCGACATGCACAACCGCATGAAAGAGGCGCTGGTGCTGCTCGGCAAATTGCCGCGCGCGGTGGTGCGGCCGCCATTGGTGAAGATCGAGCGCGCGGAAATCGGGCCCATCCGGCAGGGGCTGATCGAGGCAGGGTTACTCGACAAGAACGCAGCAAGAGACGCGGCATAGCGGGCCCGTGCGAGGCACGCCTGCGAAAGACATGAGCAATTCATGCGCTCGGAGGCTACCGACAATACCGTCAACCAAATTGCGGCTACAGAAGCGCGCGGGGTGCGTCGGTACAAGATCAGCGCGGGGCTTGTCTTCTCGGTTGCGCTGCATGCATTTGTATTGTCAGTATTGGTCCTCGTTCTAAAAGGGGTGACCAGTCTGGACGATGTTTCTCTGGTGGTTCCCGTAAACATCGTGCAGCTCGCCGACGAGACCGGCGGTCCATTGGAGCCAAACAAAGCAAACGTGCCGCAACGAAAGACTGCACCGCCTTCGTCGCCGGTGGCAAGGCCAGCCGACGTTTCGCCCTTAAGAATGCGTCCACCGCCCGACAAACTTGAAATAAAGCTGCGCAAGCTTGCGCAACTTCGCCAAATAATCGTGGACACACATTCGTCCGAGACAGGCGAAGGGCTCTCGCGTGCTTCGGCGATGAGGCCGGAGACCGCCGTTATGTCGGTTGCCGCGATAAAAGATTTTCTTCGTGATCAGATCGAACACCATTGGAGCCCGGACCTGGCAATCTTGCATGGCCGAGACATTTCGGTCCTTATCCGCATCGCGTTGACAAATGCCGGTGTGATTACAAAAGCGGAAGTCGTGAACGGTTCTGGTCTCGGCATTGATCCGGTATATGATGAAATCGCCTTAAGCGCGCGAGATGCCGCGCTGTTGTCGTCGCCGCTGACAATGCCCACAGGCCATTATGCGGAATCGATGAATGTGATCCTCAGTCTCAACACTCGGGAGGCATTGCATTAGCGGAAATTTGCGTAGCAATAGCTACGGCAGATCTCTTGCGACCCGAAAGCCCGAAAGGCTCGAATAATCGTAGTCTCCGCCATCGCTGGTGCTAAAACTTCGGCTGGCAGAGCGCACGAGAACGGGTAAGTTATTCCAAGAACCGCCCCGGATAACGTGCTTCGTGCATCCTTTTTCGACCCACGCGCCGCCGTTATCCGGTGCGTGTAGGTAGCTCGGATGCCAGCAGTCTGCCGTCCATTGCCAAGCGTTTCCCAACATGCCGTAAAGACCGAAGGGATTGGGTGAAAAGCTGTCGACGGGAGCTAGCAATCGATCGTCCCATCGGCTGCCGCAGCCGTTGCAGTTTGCATGGTTCGCGCCGATTGCCTCGCCCCACCACCGCGCCGTCGTGGTGCCGGCCCTAGCGGCATATTCCCATTCCGCCTCGCTCGGCAGACGGTAGGGTCCATGATCAGGCGCAAGCCCCGGACGCAGGCTGTGCACCATGGCGTTGAGCCAGGCGATATAGGCTTCGGCATCACGCCAGCCGAGGCAGACCGCCGGCCAATTTGGCAGCTGCAGTTCTAAACCGCCGTCGGGTGAAGCCCATCCGAAGCCGAGAATTCGATTACAGGGAGCCGGCCGATAGCCCGTTCTCTTGAGGAAAGCAAGAAACTGCGCCGTGGTAATGTCGTATTTGCCCAAAGCAAACGCCTCGATCGAAACGGCATGCTGCGGCCCCTCTGAATCGAAGCGCCCCGGCTCTCTTTTTGGGCTGCCCATCAGAAAGCTGCCAGCCGGAATACCTACCATCATCGGGCAGTCACGACATTCTTGAAATTCTCGATCCTTTCGGATTTGCGCATCGATCGGACTCGACGCGATCACGGTCAATAAGGTGAGCAACGTCGCCGACAAATATGCTTTTAACGTCGACATGACTGGCGAATATTGTACCTGATCGGCAGACGCGACGGAAGCACACAAGGAGCCGCTCGCCGGTGTCGCGGCGCAGAACTCACATGATCGCGAACTCGGTGTTCTTTCGATCCGTCACCAGCATACTGCCGGGATAATGCGTGATGCAGAAGTCCGGCTTGACCGTCGCGATCACCGATTGCGGAGTCACCCCGCAGGCCCAGAACACCGGCAATTCGTCCTCGCGCATCTCCGGCGCGTCGCCATAGTCGGGCTTGTCGATGTCGGCGATGCCGATCAGCTCCGGCTTGCCGATGTGCACCGGCGCGCCGTGCACCGAGGGAAAGCGCGTGGTGATCTGCACGGCGCGGATGGCGTCGGCCGGTTTCATCGGCCGCATCGATACCACCATAGGGCCGTGGAACGGACCTGCCTCGGTGGTCGCGATCGAGGTGCGGTACATCGGCACGTTGCTTCCGCGCGCGATGTGACGCAGCTCAATGCCGTCCGCCACAAGCGCTTCCTCGAACGAGAACGAGCAGCCGATGACAAAGCTCACCAGGTCGTCGCGCCAATAATCGATGATGTCCTCCGGCTCGGCGATCAACTCGCCGTTGCGCCACACGCGGTAGCGCGGCAGGTCGGTGCGAATGTTAAGGTCCTCGCCCAGCACCGGCACGCGCGGCTCGCCGGGCGCCGAGGTGCCGATGAGCGGGCAGGGTTTCGGATTGAGCTGGCAGAAGCGCAGGAAATCGGCGGCGAGCGCCTGCGGCAAAATGGCGAGATTGCCCTGCACATAGCCGGGGGCGAGCCCCGCGGTTGGTCCGCGGTGCATCCCCGAACGGATAGCGAGCCGGGCCGCCAATCCGCCGCCCGGCGGCGCGGCATCGGTCAGACGCAAGGGCGTGACGGCCATCGGCATCATCCTATCGTTTCTGGGCAATTCACGAGCGCGGCCTAAGCTTACCACTTGCCGCCGGCCCGTTCGAGTGCGCAACGCTTATGCGGGGCGCACAATCGGCAGGCACATTTACGACTATGTGAGTTGGCATCCCTCGATATGAAAATAACGGTTGAAACTTCTGCCTGGATCGCGTTTGCTTTAAGGATAAGATGTTGAAAGAGCCCGCAAAGGGCCGAGAGGGGAGGACTTGGCGATGTCGCCTCGTGCCGCCATTTGGCGTGCGGTGACTGGGCTTGCGGCCATGCTTGTTGTCGGCGCGACGCCGGAGCGGGCAAGGCGGGCAGCCGTTTTCCTGATTCAGACAATCGTGATCTCGCTTCGACGTGCGCGTACGCGCGTGGGTTTATCGATCGGCGCAAATCGACTCTAGAGGGAGGTACCCGCAATGACTGAAAAGTGGAAAGACGAGGAGTGGGCGCAGGACTTCTGGTACAGCGGCAAGGTGACGCGCCGTCGCGTTGTCGGCTGGGGCGGCGGGGCGATCGGCGCGCTGATGCTGGTACCGGCGCCGTGGCGCGCGGCTTTCGGCGCGGCCAAGCCCTACAAGATTGGCTCAGAGCAGCCGCTATCCGGTCCGGGCGCCGCCGGCGGCAAGACTGCGCTGGTCGGCCTGCAGATGGCGGTCGACCGCATCAACGGAAACGGCGGTATCAACGGCCGGCCGATCGATCTGGTCGTGGCCGACGACCAGAGCTCGCCTGCCGTGGCACGGCAAAAGACCCAGAAGATGGTGTCGGAGGACAATATCGACGTCCACGTCGGCGGCTTTCTGTCCAACATCTGCCTCGCCTGCATGCCAGTGTGGGAGCACGCCAAGATCGTCAACATGATCAGCGTCTGCCTCGACACGACGCTCACCACCACGCATTGCAACCGGTATAGTTTCCGCGTCCACGATTACGCCCCGGCGCAAGCCGTCGCTTTCGGGCCCACGCTCGCCAAGATGGGCAAGAAGTGGCACCTCGCCTATGCCGACTATTCCTGGGGCCAGTCGACGCGCGACGCCTATGCGGAGGAGATTAAGAAGAACGGCGGCGAAGTCGCCGGCACCACCGGCATTCCGCTCGGCACCGCCGACATGACGCCGTTTCTCTCCAAGATCTCCGGCAATTTCGACGGGTTGTTCGCGATTTTCTTCGGCAAGGACGGAGTCACCATCGGCAACCAAGCCTACGACCTCGGCCTCACCAAGAAGTACAAATGGGCCGGCGACGGCGCCGTTTGCGAATCGACCAACCTGCCGGCGCTCGGCCATAAGATCGATGGCTTCGTCGCCATCAATCGCTACATCCCGGTATTCCAGGGCGCCCTTGATACGCCCTATCACCACCACTTCTTCGATGAGGCCAAGAAGCGGCTCGCCAAGATCGATCCGTCCGGCCCGTTGCCCGACCGCTACGTGCAGTCGAACTACGAAGCCATGAATGCCTTGAAGGTCGGCATGGAGAAGTCGAAGTTCGAGGGCCGCGGCGACACCATGAAGCTGGTCGAGGCGCTCGAAGGTCTCGAGATGAAGCTCAGCGACGACTTCCCGCAAGGGGACAAGACGCTGCGCAAGGCCGACCATCAGGCCTTCCTCAACGAGTTCATCTACGAGGTTAAAGACGGCACGGCCAAGGACGGGAAGTACCAAATTCTCGAAATGGTGGCGAAGGACAAGACGATCGTTCCGCCGGCCTGCAAGTTCCCCGCAGCGTAAGTGCGCGCAGAGGCCTCGATCGACGAGCGCTCCCCGGCAAGCGGCCGGGGAGCGGCGTCGGCGCCTATCCTCAAGACCGAATTGCTGTCCGTCCGTTTCGGCGGGTTGGCCGCGTTGTCCCAAGTCAGTTTCGAGGTCGCGCGCGAGGAGGTTCGCGCCATCATCGGGCCGAACGGGGCAGGCAAGAGCACTTTCTTCAACTGCCTGACCGGCGTGCTGCGGCCGACCGGCGGCCGCATCCTGTTCGACGGCGAAGACATCACCGGGCTGTCCTCCAACGCGATCTCGCAGAAGGGCATCGCGCGTTCCTACCAGATCACCAATATCCTGCCCAATGCCACCACGATGGAAAATGTGCGCATCGCCGTGCAGTCGCGCCGGCATTCCTGGAACATGCTCTCGCACCACACCGCGTTCGCCGACATCAACGAGAAGGCGGAGGCTGCGCTGAGCGCCGTCGGTCTGCTCGGCAAGGCTGACGAGTTGGCTTCCAATCTTTCACACGGCGAGCAGCGCAATCTCGAGATCGGCATCGCGCTCGCCACCGAGCCGCAGCTTTTATGCCTCGACGAGCCGACCGCGGGCATGAGCGCGGCCGAGACCAATGACACCATGGAGCTGGTAAAGCGCATCGCCAAGGACCTCACCATCCTGATCGTCGAGCATGACATGGAAGTGGTGATGAAGCTGTGTCACCGCATCACCGTGCTGCATTATGGGGAAATTCTCGCCGAAGGGACGCCGGAGGAAATCCAGGAGAATCCCAAAGTGCTGGAGGTCTATCTCAAGACATGAGCGTTGCAGCCGACAGCCCCGCGCCGCTCGTCCTGCTCGAGGACGTGCATACCTATTATGGCAAGAGCCACATTCTGCACGGTGTCACGCTCGAAGTCGCGCGCGGCGAGGTGGTCGGCCTGCTCGGCCGCAACGGCGTCGGCAAGAGTACGACCTTGAAGACCATCATGGGCCTGGTGCATCCGAGCCGCGGCAGCGTGCTGCTTGACGGCAGTACGATCACCGGCCTGCCTCCGCACAAGCTCGCCCGCCTCGGCATCGGCTATGTGCCGGAAGACCGCCGCATCTTCCGTCTGCTCACGGTGCTGGAGAACCTGCGCACCGGCCTCGACCGTCACGGCGTGACCGAGCAAAGACGCCGGGCGCTGCTCGACAAGGTGTTCACCTACTTTCCGGTGCTGTCGGAGCGCCGCAATCAGGCGGGCGGCACACTCTCGGGCGGCGAGCAGCAGATGCTGGCCATCGCGCGCGCCATGATGCTGGAGCCCAAGATCATCCTGCTCGACGAGCCGACCGAAGGCTTGATGCCGCGGATGGTCTCGCAAATCCGGCAGATCATCGACGTGTTGCACAAGGACGGCGTCGCCATCCTGCTGGTCGAGCAGAATGTGCCGCTGACGCTGGAAGCGAGCCAGCGCGTCTACATCATGGAGAAGGGAAGCGTGCGCCACCATTGCGCCGCGAGCGAGATCCACGTGGACCACGCCGTCATCAAGCAATATCTCGGGGTGTAAGCGGATGGGGGCGGTGGGCCATTTTTTTCAAGCCATTCCGTTCGACCTTTTAATCATCCAGACGGTGAACGGCATCGTCACCGGCATGATCCTCGCATTGGTCGCGTCCGGGCTGACGCTGATCTTCGGCATCATGGACGTGGTCAACTTCGCCCACGGCGAATTGTTCATGCTCGGCGCCTATATGGGGGTCATCGCTTTTGCGGCGACCGGGAATTTCTGGCTGGCGCTCTTGGTGTCCGCCCTGATCATCGGTATTTTCGGCGCGGCGCTGCAGATTGTGACGCTGCGGCCGCTGATCGGCCGCGATCCGCTGAACACCATTCTGGCGACGTTTGGAATTTCGCTGGTGCTGCAGAATTACGCGCTGTGGCAGTTCGGCCCGGTTGCGCGAAAGATTTCCGAACCGATCAGCGCGGAATTCACCCTGTTTTATCTGCAATATCCCTGGTACCGGATCCTGATCGCGGTGTTGTCGGGCGCCATCATCGGCGCGCTTTGGCTGTTCCTCAAATTCAGCAAGTTCGGCGTCTGGATTCGCGCCACCACGCAGGACCGCGTGATGGCGCAGTCCATGGGCATCCCGGTGCCGCTGGTCTATACCGGGGTGTTCGCGCTCGGCGCCGCGATGGCGGCGGCTAGCGGCGTGCTGTTCGCCCCGTTCGGCGGCGTGGATTACAACATGGGGCTGCAATGGGTGCTGGAAGCCTTCATCGTCGTGGTGGTCGGCGGCATGGGTAATCTCGGCGGCTCGATCGTCGCCGCCATCTTCATCAGCCTGCTTGAAGCCTATGCTGCAGTTTGGGTCGATCCCTCGCAGGCGGTGATCGTGTCCTTCGTTGTACTCATTCTCACGCTCTTGTTCCGTCCCACCGGCTTGTTCGCGACACCGAAATGACGACCGCGCCGCTCGACAAGACGCTGCCGCTCAACAAATCGAGGCTGAGCCACACCGCCGTCTTTTGGATCGGCTTTTGCGCGGTGATGGCGTTGTTGATCGCGGCGCCGCTGGTGCTGCCGGAATTCTGGCGCCGTTTTTTGACCGAATGCCTGATCTGGGGTCTGTTGGCGATGTCGTCCGATCTGTTGATCGGCTACACAGGCATGATCTCGTTCGGTCATTCGGCTTTCTTCGGGCTCGGCATGTATGGCGCGGCGGCCGCGCTGTTGATCGTCAGCCCGCCCAATCTATGGCTGGCGATTATTTTCGGGCTTGCCGGTGCCGCCGGCGCGGCGCTGTTCGTCGCTTATTTCTCCACCCGGCTGCGCGACATCTATTTCGCCATCACCACGCTGATCTTCAGCCAGATTTTCTACGTCATCATCTTCACCTGGACGGCGGTCACCGGCGGCGAAAACGGCCTGATTTTCGAGCAGCCGCATTTCTCCATCCCGTTCCTCTATAACGTCAGCTTCACCTCGACGAGCATGCATTGGTTCGTGTTGGCGGTGGTGACGGCGTCCTATCTGACCCTGCGGCGCATCACCCAGTCGCCGTTCGGCATGGTGCTGCAGTCGATCCGCGAGAACGAGGCGCGCACCCGCGCCATCGGCTATCCGGTCGAGCGCTACAAGATCGTCTCGGTGATGTTGTCCGGCCTGTTTGCCGGCTTGGCCGGCGTGCTCTACGCCGTGCAGAACGAATTCGCCGCGCCCGATTTCGTCTACTTTCTCACCTCGGGCGATACCGTGATCTACAACGTCATCGGCGGCATCGGCACATTGGTCGGGCCGATCGTCGGCGCCGGATTTTTCCAGCTCATGCGCCAATTGCTGGCGCAGTGGTTCGGCGATCAATTCCCCTATCTCATCCCGCTCGGCGTCGTGTTCATCGTAATGATCATCTTCCTGCCGCAGGGTCTGCTGGGGTTCGCGCGACGTTGGTTGAATAAGTAACCCCTCTAATCACATCTTACCGTCATCCCGCCGTCCACCACGATCTCGGTGCCGGTGACGAAACGCGCCTCGTCGGAGGCAAGGAACAGCGCCGCGTTGGCGGTGTCGCGGCCGTCGCCCATGAAACCGATGGGGATGCGTTTGAGCCGCGACGCCAGCAGCGCCTCGAGGTCGCCGCCGGCGCGCTGCCTGGCGAGCCGCGCCTCCACCATCGGCGTATGCAATTGTCCGGGCACCACCGTGTTCACGCGGATGCCTTTGGCGGCATATTGGACGGCGACAACGCGCGAGAGCTGGATCACGCCGGCTTTGGTCGCGGCATAAGCGACCTGGGCGGCGCCGGTGTAGCGGATGCCGGAGGCTGAGGCCACGTTGACGATGGCGCCCGACTTCTGCCGTTCCATCACCGGCAGCACGTGCTTGCAGGTGAGGAACACGCTCTTGAGATTATAGTCGACCTGCGCGTCCCAGACCTCTTCCGGCATTTCCACCGGGCCGCCGTGCGCGGAGCCGCCGACATTGTTGACCAGCACGTCGATGCGGCCGTAGCGGCCGAGGCAGGCTTCGACCACTCCCTTGACCGCAACATTGTCGGTGACGTCGCATTGGTGGACGACGATCTCGCCGTTGACCGCTTGCACGCGCTCGATGGTCTCGGCGACGCTGTCGAGATCGCGGTCGACCGCGAAAATCCTGGCGCCTTCCTCGGCAAAGCGCACCGCTGTGGCGCGGCCATTGCCCCAGCCCGGCCCGACGCAACCGGCGCCGGTAACAATGGCGATGCGGTCCTGCAGACGTCCGCTCATGCACTTGCCTCCTCTTGCTTATATCTCCCCGTGCAAGGGGAGGTGGGACCGCGCGCCGAGCCGGGCGGGGTCGATATCGAATTTCATAAAGTGACCGTAGCCCTGGGTCGACGACATTGGGCTTTGAATTTTGCGATTTGCTCAATGCATGGTTTGCGGCAGGTAAAGCGCCATCTGCGGGAACAGGCAAAGCAAGGCCAGCATGACGAAGCCGGCCAGCACATAAGGGATCAGTCCGGCAAACACCTCTTCCAGCTCGACGCGGCCCTCCGAGGTTGCCTGCACCACGAAACAATTGACGCCGACCGGCGGCGTCACCGCGCCGATCTCCACCAAGAGCACCACGAACACGCCGAACCAGATCGGGTCGAAGCCGAGCTTCATCATCACCGGGTGGGTGATCGGCAGCGTGATGGCAAGCAAAGCTGGCGCGTCCATCATCATACCGAAGATCAGATAGATGATCACGATGATCAGCACGATAACCCAGCGGTTGACGTTGAGCGTGGTGAGAAAGTCGCCGAGCGTATTAGCGACGCCCGAGAGCGCGAGGTAGCGCGAGAAGATCAAAGCGCAGATGATGATGGAGAAGATCATGGCCGATGTCTTCACCGTCTCGCGCAGGACCTCCATCAGCCGGATAGTCTTGATGCCGCGCTGGCGGATGACGGCGAGGACCAGTGTAACCCCCGCGCCCATGCCGCCAGCCTCGGTCGGCGTGAACACGCCCATATAGAGCCCAAAGATGATGCTGGCGATCACCAGGATGAGCGGGCCGGCAAGGCGCAGCGCATAGAGCTTTTGGCGGAGCGTATAGGTCTCTTTGGAGCGCGGCGCATAGTCGGGGCGGCGTAGCACGGTCAAAAGCGTCGCGCCGCACAGCACGAGGGCGAACACGAAGCCGGGGATCACCCCGGCGATCAGCAAGTCGCCGATGCTGGAGTCGGTCAAAATGCCGAAGATCACCATCACCGCGGAAGGCGGGATCATCACCGCCAGCGTGCCGGCGATGGCGATCGAGGCCGAGGCCATGCGCTTGTCGTAGCCGTGATCGAGCATTTGCGGCAGCGCCAGCTTGGTGAATACGGTGGCGGTACCGATCGAAGAGCCGGAGGCCGCGCCGAATGCGGCGGCGCCGAGCGTCGTAGAGATGGCAAGCCCGCCGGGCAGGGCGCCGAACCATTTGTTGCTGGCGTCGTAGAGGTCTTCACTCAGGCCCGCGCGCATGGCGAAATAGCCCATCAGCAGGAACAATGGGATGACGCTGAAATGAAAGCTGTGGGTGGTTTCGAAGAACACCGTGCTCAGCATCGAGGTGGCGGCGTGAAAGCCCACCACCGCAGTCAGGCCAAGGGCTCCGACCGCGCCGAGCGCGACCATGACATTGACGCCGAGCAGAATCGCGGCGAACAGCGCGATGACCCCGAGCAGCCCAATCTCGAGCGAGGCCATCAAATCGACTCCTGGGCACGCTCGTCATCGGCCGCGATCGGCATCATGGTTTCGGCGATGGCGTCGAGCAGGAACTGGACGGCGAGCAAGGCAATGCCGATGAACACCACGAATTTCATCGGCCAAAGCGGGAATACGACCGTGCCCCATTCCTGTTCGTTGAACGAATAGGCCTGGGCCGCGAAAATCCAGGCCGCATAGCCGCACCAGGCAAAGAACGCCGCCCCGCACAACATGCAGAAGACGCCGAGCGCGCGCGCCCAGCGCCGCGGCAGCCGGCGCGTGAGCAATGTCACGCGGATATGGCCGCCGTCATACTGCGTGAGCGCCACCGACAAAAAGATGATGAGAACGAGCAGCGACTCGGTAAATTCCAACGTGCCGGTGAGCGGTCTGTTGAGCAGATAGCGGCCGACGACATTCGCCACCACCAGCACCATCATGACGAAGGTCGCGACGGCTGAGATGAGCCCGCAGGCGCGCAGAAGGCGGCCATAGGCCCGGTACAGGCTTTGGAAGGCGGACATCGCGGCGTCTCGTTTTTCCTGTCATTCCGGGGCCGACCAAAGGTCGGAACCAGGGATCCAGAGGCCGTGTTTGCGCCTGGATTCCCGGGTTCGTCCGTCTGCGACGGACGCCCCGGAATGACGAAGGTGGTTTGCGAATCTAAAGATCGCCGGCGATTTCGTTGGCCTCGTCAGCCGTCAGCCCGGCGGCCTTTGCCTTCTCGATCCACTTCTCGCGCACCGCTTTCACCGCCGGGAAGTCAATGACCTTGTCGAAGGCATTCTTCGGCATATGGATGACGGTGACGCCTTTCTGCTTCCAGCCGGCGAGAATCTTCTTGGTGAGCACGTCGAGATCGACGGTGTAACGCATGGCATATTCGCGGCCGAGCCCGTCGAGCACGGCGCGGGTCTGGTCATCGAGCTTCTTGTAACTGTTGAGGTTCATCGCGATGAGATGACCGAAGGAGGCGCCGATCGGCACGTCAATATAATATTTCGCCACCTCGTCATATTTCCAGCCATGCGCCAACGACGGCCCGATCGGCGAGCAATCGAGGATGCCGCGCTGTAGCGCCTCATAGCCGTCCGACGAGGTCATCGACACCGGCGTGCCGCCGAGCGCCTGCACCAGCGCCGGGTAGGCGAAGCCGTAGGTGCGGATGCGCTTGCCTTTGAAGTCCTCGATCGATTTGATCGGCTTGGTGCAGATGATTCCGTAGTTTTCCAGTGGGCGGTAGCCGATGACTTTGAGATTGTATTTCGCCAGCTCCTGGTCGAATTGCGGATAGGTGCGGTGCCAATACTCCATCAGCTCGGCGATCTCGATGGTGGAATGCGGCTGCGGAATGAAATAGCCGACCGCGTTGTTGAGCGGAAATTTGTCGGGGAAGTAGGGAGTGATGATGTCGCCGATGTCGCCGGCGCCGCCCGACAGTGCGTCGGGAATCTCCTTTGCCTTGGCGACGCTGCCGCCCCAGAACATCTGGATCTCGCTCTTGCCGCCCATCCGCTTCTTGAACTCGTCGACGAACCATTGCGTGCTGATAGCCTGCGCATCGCCCGCATTCTGCGGCTTGAAGGTAATCCATTTCAGCATGCCGGCCTGCGCATTTGCGCCAAAGCCAAGGCAAAGCGCGGCGGCGGTCGCGGCCAAGCAAAAGCGGGCGACAAATCGCGGCATTTTTGTTCCTCCCCTATATTTTTCGTTGTGGCAAAAATCATAGGCCGAGATAGCGTGAGCCGCAATGGGATGGCTCCCAAGTGGGATTTTGACGCATGACAGCCGACGCAAATCCGCAAGCGGTGAACCTGCTGGTAATGGAAGGCGACGGCATCGGGCCGGAGATAACGGCGGCGACGCTCGCTGTGCTGCGCGCGGCCGACCGCAAATTCGCATTGGGGCTGACATTCGCTTCCGCCGACATCGGCTTGAAGGCACACCGCAGGGAAGGCACCACCTTGCCGGTTTCGGCATTCGAAAAAGCCAAGGCCGCGGACGGCGTCATCCTCGGTCCGGTCTCGCACAACGAATATCTGCCGGTTGCCCAAGGCGGCCGCAATCCGTCCGGCGAATTGCGCAAAGGCCTCGATCTCTACGCCAATATCCGGCCGGCGCGCTCGCGGACCGGCCTTCCGCCACGCTGCGGCAAACCGGTCGATCTCGTCATCGTGCGCGAGAACACCGAGGGCTTCTATGCCGACCGGTCGATGTATCTCGGCTCCGGCGAATTCATGCCGACGCCTGATCTTGCGCTCGCCGTGCGCAAGATCACGCGGCAAGGCTCGACCCGCATCGCAGAGACCGCCTTCAAGCTCGCCGTGCAGCGGCGCAAGAAAGTCACCGCCGTGCACAAGTCGAACGTGCTGCGCGTCTCCGACGGGCTTTATCTCGAATGCGTGCGCGCCGTGGCGGCACGCTATCCGCAGGTCGCCTATGAAGAGCGCATCATCGACGCCATGGCGGCGCTGTTGGTGCGCGACGCCTCGCAGTTCGACGTCGTCGTCACCACCAACATGTACGGCGACATTCTCTCCGACGAGGCGAGCGAGATCGCCGGTAGCCTGGGGCTTGCCGCTTCGCTCAATGCCGGCGCCGAGCATGCGGTGGCGCAGGCGCAGCACGGCTCGGCGCCCGACATCGCCGGCAAGAACATCGCCAATCCGTCGTCGCTGATCGGCTCGGCCGCCATGCTGCTTGCTTGGCTCGGCGAGCGGCGCGGCGACGACAAGTTCGTGGGGGCGGCGCGGGCGATCGATGCGGCGCTCGACGCGACCATTGCCGATCCCGCCTCGCGCACGCCCGATCTCGGCGGCACGCTTGGCACCGATGCGTTCGGGGAGCGGGTCGCCATGGCAGTGCAAGGTCATGTACCCTAAAACGTTTTGGTACGGAGAGTTGCCGCGATGATAGCGTGCTCCCCGGTAGGGAGAGGGTTGGAGCGAGGGGCTACGAGAGTTTCGCCTCGGAACGACAGCGAAAGAATCTGTGCCGGAAATTAGCGAACCTTTTGATGTGGTGGTGCTGGGCGGCGGCAATGCCGCGCTCTGCGCGGCCATCACGGCCGCGCGCAACCGTGCCCGGGTGATCGTGATCGAGGGGGCGCCCGAATTCTATCGCGGCGGCAATACCCGCCACACGCGCAACCTGCGCTGCGCGCATGACGGCACGGCGCCGACCATGACCGGGCCCTACGATGAAGCCGAATTCCTCGACGACCTCTATCGCGTGACCGGCGGAGAGACCGACAAGCGGCTCGCCGCGCTCACCATCAAACGCTCGGGCGAATTGCTCGGCTGGATGGACGAACAGGGCGTGCGCTTCCAGCCGCCGCTCGGCGGCACGCTCAGCCTCGGCAAGACCAACGCCTTCTTTCTCGGCGGCGGACGCGGCGCGCTCAACGCGCTCTACCGGCGCGCCGAAGCGCTCGGCGTCAGCGTCATCTATGACTCGCCGGTCGTAGCCCTCAACATTGCCGACGGCTATTTCATCTCCGCCGTGGTCAAGCATGCGGGCAAGCCGACGCCGGTCCGCGGCAAGGCGCTGGTCGCCGCCGCCGGCGGCTTCGAGGCCAATATCGAATGGCTGAAACAATACTGGGGCGCGGCCGCCGACAATTTCCTCATCCGCGGCACGCCCTATAACCGCGGCGAGGTGCTGCGCATGTTGCTCGACGCCGACGTCATGCCGGTCGGCGACCCGACCCAGTGCCATGCGGTCGCCATCGACGCGCGCGCGCCGAAATTCGATGGCGGCATTGCCACCCGCCTCGACAGCGTGGTGTTCGGCATCGTGGTCAATCGGAACGCCCAGCGCTTCTATGACGAGGGCGAGGACACTTGGCCCAAGCGTTATGCCATCTGGGGCCGCTTGGTGGCGCAGCAGCCGGATCAGATCGGCTATTCGATCATCGACGCCAAATCGATCCGCTTGTTCATGCCATCGATCTTTCCGGCGATTGAAGCGCCAACAATTCGCGACCTCGCCGTCAAGCTGTCACTCGATCCGGCGGCCTTGGAAAAAACCGTCGCCGATTTCAACGCCGCCGTGCGGCCCGGCAGCTTCGACCACGGCCGGCTCGACGATTGCCGAACCGAAGGCCTGGCGATTGCGAAATCGCACTGGGCGCGCAGGCTCGACACGCCATCCTACTACGGCTATCCGCTGCGGCCCGGTATCACCTTTACCTATCTCGGCGTGCGGGTGAACGAGGAGTCCCGCATCGTGCTCAAGGATGGCGCGCCTTCCGGAAACATGTTCGCTGCCGGCGAGATTATGGCCGGCAATGTGCTGGGCAAAGGCTATCTCGCCGGCATCGGCATGACCATAGGCGCGGTGTTCGGGCGGATTGCCGGGCAGGGGGCGGCCGCGCATGCCAGCAACTGACGCGCTACGCGAAGCCGAGCGGCTGATGACCATCTGTAACGCTTGCCGCTATTGCGAAGGCTTGTGCGCGGTGTTTCCGGCCATGGAGATGCGCCGCACCTTCGGGGCGGACGATCTCAATTATCTCGCCAATCTCTGCCACCAGTGCGGCGCCTGTTATCCGGATTGCCAATATTCGCCGCCGCACGAATTCAATGTCAATATTCCGGCGACACTCGCCACGCTTCGCAATGAGAGCTATGAGGCCTATGCTTGGCCAAAGGCGCTGTCAGCCGCGTTCCAGCGCAATGGGCTGATCGTCACGGCGTTGGCGGCGGCATGCGTCGCGCTCTTCATCATCGGCTTTGCCGCGATCGACAATCCGGCTGCGCTGTTCGCGCCCGAAGTGGGCAATTTCTACAAGCTGATGCCGCACGGCGCCATGATCGCGCTGTTCGGCGCGGTCGCGCTCTACGCCGTCGCCTCGTTGACGATCAGCCTGCGTGCCTTTTGGCTTGACATCAATGGCGAAGCCGTGCGCGCCGGCTGGGCAGCGATTGGTCAGGCTGTGACCGACACCGCGCAGCTCGCTTATCTGCACGGCGGCGGTGGCGGATGCACCAGCGAGGATGCGACGCCGTCGTCCGCGCGACGCATCTATCACCATTTCACCTTTTACGGCTTTCTGTTGTGCTTCGCTGCCACCTCGGTCGCCACGATTTATCACTACGGCTTCGGCTGGTACGCGCCCTATTCGCTGCGCAGCCTGCCGGTGGTGCTTGGCATTCTCGGCGGTATCGGCCTCCTCATCGGCCCGGCCGGATTGTTCGTGCTGTCGACGCGACGCGATCCGGCGCTGATTGACGACGCGCACAAGGGCACGGATGTTGCTTTCATCGGCATGCTGTTTCTGACCGGCTTCACCGGTTTCCTGCTGATGATCTTCCGCAACGGCGGCGCCATGGGCGTGCTGCTCGCGGTGCACCTCGGCGTGGTGCTCGGACTTTTCCTGAGCCTGCCTTACGGCAAATTCGTGCACGGGCTCTACCGTTTCCTCGCGCTGGTGAAATACGCGCGCGAGCGCAAGAGCGGAGTGATTGTGGAGTAGGCAAGCGCGTTTTGCTTGCTGCCTACCCTTGATCGGATGGTGCCCCCTTGAGAGGCTGATCATCCAAAGCGGCGGTTGTGATCGCTCGATCTCGACCGCCTCACTCAACCGTGTATCCTGTCGCTCCATTGCTTGACGCAGGTCATTGGGGGGCCGGGCAACTGGGCGAGGCCGCGGCGGGAACGGCAGATGTGTGTCAACCGATTTCAGATAGGGGAAAACCGTCCATGCAAAAAGCGGTGATTCGTTCGATCCATCATCCGTCCAACTATCCGTCAATGTGGCTGCTGGCCGCGGCGATCTGTGTCCACCCAGCCGCCGCGGGCGCCGGCAGCCTCGGCGTCGGCGACACCGCCACCGGCAGGGATGCGCTCTTCAACGAGAGCACCGGAATTTCCAACACCGCCGACGGTGATTCTGCGCTCTATTCCAACACCTCCGGCTACGACAACACCGCCGGCGGCTTTCACGCGCTCTATTCCAATACCACCGGCTTCTTTAATACCGCCGCCGGCGCCGGGGCGCGCTACTCTAACACCACCGGCGAATATAACACCGCCAACGGCGTTGAGGCGCTGTCGTCCAACGCCAGCGGCGGCAATAACACCGCCAGCGGCTATCGGGCTCTTTATTCCAACACCAGCGGAGGCGGCAACACCGCCAGCGGCTATGAAGCGCTCTATTCGGGCACCAGCGGCAGCGGCAACACCGCCGGCGGCACTTACGCGCTCTACTCCAACACCACCGGCGCCTACAACACCGCCAGCGGCGATGACGCCCTCTACTTCAACACCACCGGCAACTATAACACCGCCAGCGGCGGTGTCGCGCTCGGCGCCAACACCACCGGCAGCAACAACACCGCCGACGGCTATTACGCGCTCAAGTCCAACACCACCGGCTACGACAACGCCGCCAGCGGCTATTATGCGCTATACGCAAACACCACCGGCTACGGCAACACCGCCGATGGCTATTATGCGCTCAGCTCCAATACCACTGGCACCGGCAACGTCGCCTTCGGCTATCAGGCGCTCAATGCGAAACTGGACGGCGTCAACAACGCCGCCATCGGCACCTGGGCCCTGCTTGGGCTTACATCCGGCAGCAATAACATCGCGCTGGGCTTCGGTGCCGGCAAACTGACGAAGAGCGGCAGCAACAACATCTGTATCGGCAGTGCCGGCATCAACGCCAGCGAAAGCAATGTCACGCGCATCGGCACCGGGAAGCCGCAAGTTTTCATCGCCGGCATCGCCGGTACGGCGCTGTCGGGCGCCACCGTGGTCGTCAATTCCGCCGGACAGCTCGGCGTCGTCGCGTCCTCGGCTCGCTATAAGAAAGAAATCAAGCCGCTCGCCGGCTCATCGGCTGATGTCGCGGAAAAGCTTGCACAACTGCGCCCCGTATCCTTCCGCTACAAGAGCGAACGCGACGCGACGCATTACGGTCTGATCGCCGAAGAGGTCAAGAAAGTGATGCCGGAGCTGGTCGTGCGTGACAGCGCGCACCGGCCGGACTCCGTGCAGTACATCGAACTCGTCCCGCTGCTGCTGCAACAGTGGAAGACGCAACGCGAACTGAACGCGCACCAGGCAGCGGAGAATGCGCGGCAGCGCAAGCTGATCGAGCGGCAAGAGGCAAAGCTGGCGCGGCAAGAGGCAGAACTGGGCGAAATGCGCCGGAAGCTCGCGACGCGCCTTGCAAAGCTCGACGATGCCGCAGGGAGCAATGGCGCCCGATGAGGCATCGAGCACCTCTGGCCTGATCCTGTCGGCGTGGTTTTGCTATTGCGCGAGGCAGGCTAGTCTTGGCAGCGATCTTGCATTACTCGCTGCGCAACAAGGACATCCCGCATGCCAGCCGACCCGCTCGACGACTTCATCGCCGCCGCCGCGCGCGCGCTCGATTTGCCGCTGAAAGCGGAATGGCAAGGCCCGGTGAAAGCCAATCTGGCGGTTACCCTCGGGCACGCAAACCTGGTTGCCGAGTTCGGTCTGCCGGACGAGACCGAGCCGGCGCCGGTGTTCGAGGCCTGATGCTGGGCGCCAGAGAAACCGCCTGGGCGAGCGCCGCGGAAATCGCGCAGGCGGTGTCGTCGGGCAATACCAGCGCGCTCGCGGTGATCGACGATGCGATCGCCCGCATCGCGCGGCTTAATCCCAAACTCAACGCCTTCACGGCGATGACCGTGGAGCGTGCGCGAGCCCGCGCCCGCGCGCTCGATGCCGCGAGCGGCGAAAAACCGCTTGCTGGCGTGCCGTTTGCAGTCAAGAACCTGTTCGACGTCAAGGGGCTTGCGACCGTCGCCGGCTCCAAGATCAATCGCGCGCGTGCGCCGGCGTCGCGCGACGCCGCGCTGATCGAGCGCTTGGAAGCGGCCGGCGCGGTGCTGGTCGGCGCGCTCAACATGGGCGAATACGCCTACGACTTCACCGGCGAGAATGTGCACGACGGGCCTTCGCGCAATCCGCACGATTTAACGCGCATGACCGGCGGATCGTCCGGCGGTTCGGGCGGCGCGGTCGCCGGCGGATTGGTGCCGCTCGCGCTCGGCTCCGATACCAACGGGTCGATCCGGGTGCCCTCCTCGCTCTGCGGCATATTCGGGCTGAAGCCGACCTATGGACGGCTGTCGCGCGCGCGCACCTTTCCGTTTGTTGCGAGTCTGGATCACCTCGGGCCGTTCACGCGCTCGGTGCGCGATCTGGCGCTGAGCTACGATACGATGCAGGGCCCCGATGCCGACGATCCGGCCTGCGCGCAGCGCGCGATCGAGCCGGTAAACGCCGCGCTCGAGCGCGGCAGTGAGGATTTGCGCATTGCAGTCGCCGGCGGCTATTTCAAGAAGGGTGCGTTTCCCGAGGCGCTGGCCGCGCTCGAGACGGTCAGCAAGGCGTTGGACGTGACGGATGAGGTGGAGTTTCCCGAGGCGGCACGGGCGCGCGCCGCAGCCTATGTGATCACCGCGACGGAAGGCGCCGCGCTGCATCTCGACCGTCTGCGCAGGCAGGCCGCCGATTTCGATCCAGCGGTGCGCGACCGACTCATCGCCGGCGCCATGGTGCCGGCGATGCTGGTCGATAAGGCACAAATTTTCCGCCGCTGGTATCGTGAACAGGTGCTGAGGCTGTTCGAATGTTACGATGCCATCCTCGCGCCGGCCACGCCCTGCACGGCGCCGAAAATCGGCCAGCAGACTTTCACCCTCGACGGCGCCGAAATGCCAGTGCGTCCCAACATGGGGCTCTATACCCAACCGATATCGTTCATCGGCCTGCCCGTCGTCTCGGTGCCGGTGCCGCTCAAGCCGCTGCCGATCGGCGTTCAGATCATCGCCGCGCCCTGGCGCGAGGATATCGCCTTGCGTATTGCCTATGCGCTGGAGCAGATGGGCACGGTCGCGGCGCCCAGGCCAAATTTGAATGGAGAGTGACGATGGAAATCGACCTGCCGGAGGTCGTAGCTGAGGTGCGCGAATGCTTTGCGCATTACGAAAAAGCGCTGGTGGAGAATGACGTGCCGGCGCTCAACGCGCTGTTCCGCGATGACCCGCGCACGATCCGCTACGGCGGGGGCGAGATTCTTTACGGCTACGAGGAGATCAAGGCATTCCGCGCCGCGCGCTCGCCGGTGGCGCTTGGGCGCACGCTGTCGCGCACCGTCATCACCACGTTCGGCCGCGAATTCGCGGTGGCGTCGACCCTCTACGAGCGCCCCTCGGCCCCTGGCAAGATCGGCCGGCAGATGCAAACCTGGGTGAAATTCCCCGAAGGTTGGCGCGTGGTCGCCGCCCATGTGAGCTTGATTGATAAGCAAAAATAATCTTGCTCAAAACATTGCGGCAAACTCGGCGCGCTCCCTCTCCCCGTTGGGGAGAGGGTTGGGGTGAGGGCATTCACACTCGATAGTTTGTAACTCCTCACCCGGATCGCTTCGCGATTCCGACCTCTCCCGTGGGAGAGGTGACGGAGAGGATGCGGCAATTCTCACAGCGCCGCCACGGCCTGCACCTCGACCAGCAATGCCTCCTGCACCAAGCGGTCGATCATCAAAAGTGTGTTGGGCGGATAGGCGCTATTGGCGAACATCTTGGGGAATTCGCGCAGGCGATAGGCCATGAACTTCGGGATATCCTGCGAATGCACCATATATGTGGTGAACTGCGCGATATTACTCCAGCCGGCGCCGACCGATTTGAGCGCGGCCTCGATATTGGCGAAGGTCTGCACGCATTGGGCGTCGAAATCCTCGCTGACGACCTTGCCATCCTTGTCGACGCCGACCTGCCCGGCGATGAAGACGAATTCGGAGGCCTTCACGCGCGTCAAATGCGAATACTGCCCGAGCGGCTTGCCGAGCGAATCGGGGTTCATGAATTTGATATCGGGCATTTGTCGCCTCCCTCTTGTCTTTTCCGGGGCGCGCGCGTAGCGCGCGAACCGGGAATCCAGCCACACTGATTTTCTTTAAGCTTCTGGGTTTCGGATCGCCGCTCCGCGGCGTCCGGAATGACTGCGGACACGTTTTTCGGCAGCCTGTTAGATTCCGGGTTCACGCACTTCGCGCGTGTTCGGGAATGACAGGTCATCCGACTTCCACGATCTCTTCGGGAAACTGGTGCAGCCTGTCACCCGGCCCATTGCCGCCGATCAGATAATTGTCGCACAGCCAGTTGAGATAGCCGCTATGAATGTAGGTCGGATGCACGACGATGTTCATGTCCTTCTCGATCGTCATCGGCTCATCATTGCGCACCAGCGGGCGCTCGACCAGATCATAGCCCTGGCCGTGGCAGTAAAGCCGCGCTTCCTCCGGCCGCCCGTTCGTGCGCATGAAAGCGTTGAAGGCGTCCCAGATGTCCTTGCAGGAAGCGCCGGGCTTGAGCAGGTCGAGCGTGAGCTTGCGCGACTCCATGCAGAAGGCGAGCTCGTCTTTCATCGCCTGCGGCACCTTGGCGCCGACAACGCAGGAACGCCCGAGTTCGGTGTACATGCCGCCCGGGCCGTTGTCCTCGACCAGCAGCGCGATTTGGTCACCCTTCTGAATCACGCGATTCTGCAGATGGCGGTTGGCGAATTTCGCCGGCTTGCCGAGCGGCATGGAAGCGCAGAGATAGATGCCATTCTCGCTGCCGTGGCACTGGCTGTAATGCTGCGCGACCGCCGCGACCTCAATGTCACGCATGCCGGGCTTCACCGCCGCGAAGGCCGCGCGCATGGCGCCGTCCTGCATCAAGGCCGCGCGCTTGACCAATTCCATTTCCTCCGGACTTTTGATGACCTTGATGCGGTCGACCATATCGGAGGCATCGACATAGCGCGCGTTCGGGAAGGCGCGCTTGATATAGTCGAGCAGCGCAAATGACATCTGATAGGTGCCGACATAGCCGATGGCGGCGCTGGCGAACGGCTTGAGCGCGGTGGCGGCGAGCTCCGGATCGTAGTCCTTGGTGTAATAGCAGGAGGCATAGCTCGGCGTGGTGAGAATGCGCTTGACGCCGCGCCATTTCTCATCGCCCTGCGCTGTGGTTTCGCCGCCGCCGAACGGGCCTTGACACACCACGGTCATCTCGTCGTCGCGCGGGAACACCAGCGTATTGGGATAGCCGTTGGTCGCCGGCATGTCGGTGAACCAGCGCACGTAGCCGCCCATGTGGTCGTTGTTGTTCTGCATCAGCAGCACGTCGATCTTTTCGCGCGCCATGGCGGCGCGCACCGCCTTCCAGCGGCGCTCCAATTCGGCGGTGGAAATCGGCGTGTTCAGGCGTTCCGAAAAAGCCATCGTTCAGTCTCCCCAGGACGCAGGGCGTCGCACAATGTTGACCATGGATTTGAGATCGCCGGCGAGGAATTTGCGCATATTGCCTTCGATGGTCGGCATGGCGCGGTCCTCGTAGCCCTGCGAATAGCCGCCGAGATGCGCGAAGATGGTGAGGTTCTTGGCCTTCCACAGCGGACTGTCGGGCGGCAGCGGCTCCTGCGAGAACACGTCGAGCGCGGCGCCGGCGATCCTGCCGCTCTCCAGTGCCTCCGTCAAAGCCGGCTCGTCGACCACGCCGCCGCGCGCGACATTGATAAGGAAAGCGCTGGGCTTCATGGCGGCAAACACCTTCTCGCCGATGATGGCGCGCGTGTCTTCGGTGAGCGGGGCGAGCACCACCAGGTAATCGAGCTCGGCCGCTGTCTTGACGAGATCGCTACGCGCGACCATACGATCAAAGCCGGGCGCACTGCGCGGCGCGCCGGTAATGCCGACCACCGTCATGTGCAGCGCCTTGCAGATCGGCGCCAGATATTCCGCGATCAGCCCGACCCCGAAAATGCCGACGGTCTTGCCGGCGAGCAGCGCCGACGGCCAGCGCTCCCATTCGCTGCGAGCCTGGGCGTGCACCGAGCGCGGCATATCGCGAGCAAGCGACAGCATGTAGGAGATGGTCGCCTCCGATACCGGCGCGCCGTGAATGCCGCGGATATTGGTGACCAGCACCTCCGGCGCGAGGGATGGCAGATCGATGATATTGTCGACGCCGGTGCCGAGAGCCTGGATCCATTTGAGCTTCTTGGCGTCGCGCACCACGTGGTCGGCCATCGGCGGCGAGAAGCACAGCAGGATGTCGGTATCGGCGATGTAAGGGTCGACCAGCGTGTGGTGGCCGACCACGTTGATGGTCAGTTGCGGGAAGCGCTCCAGCAGCATGGCCTTGTATCGGGCCCGCATCGCTTCCTGGACTTCGGTGAGGATCAACAGATTGTGCATGAGGCGGCAGGTATAATGGAAAGAACCGAACCCTCCAATGTCATTCCGGGTCCGCGCCGGATCCTGTCATCGCGCCGGCCCAAACGGGCCGGACCCATTGGGCGCATCCCGGAATGACATGGGAGAAGAGGTGACCCGTATCGCGGGTCTGCATTATTATTCGGCCGGCGCGCGGTCGGCCGGTCGGGTTGACCTTTCGCTGACGGTATAGTCGATGTAAAGCCTTGGTTGTCCGGGAGAGTGGTGGATTTGCATGAAGAAGGTTTATCCCGACGCGTCGGCGGCGCTCGCCGGCCTGCTCAAAGACGGCATGCTGATCATGGCCGGCGGCTTCGGCCTATGCGGCATTCCTGAAACGCTGATCCTCGCCATCCGCGATTCCGGCGTGAAGAATCTGACGATCGTTTCCAACAATGCCGGGGTCGACGGCGCCGGGCTTGGCCTGCTGTTGGAGACCAAGCAGGTCAAGAAGATGATCTCGTCCTATGTGGGCGAAAACAAGCTGTTCGCCCAGCAATATCTCGCCGGCGAGTTGGAGATCGAATTCAATCCGCAAGGGACGCTCGCCGAGCGCATCCGCGCCGGCGGCGCCGGCATCCCGGCCTTCTTCACCCGCACCGGCGCCGGCACCGACATCGCCAAGGGCAAAGAGGAGCGCAATTTCGACGGCGAGCGCTACATCATGGAACGCGGCATCGTTGCCGACCTGTCGATCGTCCATGCCTGGCAGGGCGACACCGAGGGCAACCTCGTCTATCGCAAGACCGCGCGCAACTTCAATCCGATGATGGCGACCGCCGGCAAGGTCACGATCGCCGAAGTCGAGCACCTGTTCGATCCGGGGCAAATCGATCCCGACCACATCGTCACGCCGGGCGTCTACGTGAAGCGTATCGTGCACGTGCCGAACGCCAAGAAGCACATCGAGCAGCGCACCGTGCGCAAGCGCGTGCCCGCCGCCGCCACTGGAGAAGAAGTCTAATGCCCTGGACCCGCGAGCAAATGGCCGAACGCGCCGCCAAGGAGCTGCGCGACGGCTTCTACGTCAATCTCGGCATCGGCATTCCGACGCTGGTATCGAACTACATCCCCGACGGCATGACCGTGCAGCTGCAAAGCGAGAACGGCATGCTCGGCTTCGGGCCATTCCCTTACGAGGGCGAGGAAGACCCCGACCTGATCAATGCCGGCAAGCAGACCGTGACCGAAATCCCCACTACCAGCTATTTCTCGTCGTCCGATTCATTCGCCATGATCCGCGGCGGCCACATCGACATCGCGCTGCTCGGCGCCATGCAGGTGGCCGAGAACGGGGACCTCGCCAACTGGATGATCCCCGGCAAGATGGTCAAAGGCATGGGCGGCGCCATGGATCTGGTGGCCGGCGTCAAGAAGGTGGTGGTCATCATGGAGCACACCGCCAAGGATCAGCCCAAGCTCCTGCACAAGTGCAATCTGCCGCTCACCGGGGCCGGTGTGGTCGACATGGTGATCACCGATCTCGGCGTGTTCAACATCGACCGCAAAGGCGGCGGCATGACGCTGATCGAGCTGGCGCCGGGCGTGACGGTGGACGAGATCAGCAAGAAGACCGAGGCAAAGTTCGCGGTCGATGCGAAGCTGAAGCATTAGCGGTCTGCCCCGGGAAGGCGGCCATGCCGACGTCGATTTTCATTGCTAAGCTTTTGGGACCGCTCTTTTTCGTCGTCGGAATTGCCATCCCGCTCAGGGCGCCAGCGTTTCGCGACCTCTTGCGGGAGTTTGTTCGCAGCCCGGCATTGCTCTATTTGGCCGGTTTTCTCGGGTTGCTCGGCGGCGTGGCCTTGGTGCTAACGCATAACGTCTGGGTGCTCGATTGGCGCCTGATCATCACTCTGATTGGTTGGGTGACAATCGTTCGCGCCGTCGTGACTATTTTTCGGCCGGAGATAATCATGGTGATTGGCTCTAAAATTTGCGATAGCCAAGGCATCTTCTTTGGTGCTTCCGCGATCAATTTCATCATTGGCCTCGTATTGTGCTATTTCGGCTACTTCGCTTAGAGACGTTGATCCGCCGATCGTAGCAACTTAGGAAATTCTCCATGCTTTCCGATGCCGACCGCAAAAAGGCCGCCGACATCCTGATGAACGCGCAGCAAGAGCGCAAGCAGGCGACGCAACTGCACATTACTTTCCCGAACATCGCGATCGACGATTCATACGCGATCTCGACCGAGGTGATGAAGCGGCGGGTTGCGCAAGGCCGCAAGGTGATCGGACACAAAGTAGGGCTGACCTCCAAGGCGATGCAGCGCTCCTCCATGATCGACGAGCCGGATTACGGCTATATCCTCGACGATCAGATGATCGGCGATGGCGCCAAGGTGAAGCACGCCGACTACTGCAAGCCGCGCGCCGAAGTCGAGCTCGCCTTCATCATGGGCAAGCGGCTTGAGGGCCCGGGTGTGGGCTTGACCGACGTGCTTCGCGCCACCGAGTACGTGGTGCCGGCAATCGAGATCGTCGATGCGCGCCTGCTCGATCCGCGCAAGATCGTCGACACCGTCGCCGACAACGGCGCCGCCGCCGGCATCGCCATCGGCGGCCGGCCAGTCGGACCGATGGATGTCGACCTGCGCTGGGTCGGCGGCATCATGTACCGCAATGCCGAGATCGAGGAGACCGGGCTTGCCGCCGGCGTGCTCGGCCATCCGGCGCTCGGCGTCGCCTGGCTCGCCAATAAGATCGGGCCGCACGGCCACGCCCTCGAGCCCGGCCACATCGTGCTCGCCGGCTCTTTCACCCGCGTGGTGTTTGCGCAGAAGGGCGACACGCTGCACGCCGATTTCGGCCCGCTCGGCGGCCTCGCGATACAATTTGTGTAACACACGCTGTCGTGTCCCGCGCGGGCGGGGCACCCAGTACCACAAGCCTGGAGAATTGATTCGCAGTGTCCGTCATTACTGGATTGGCCGCCTTCGCGGGCAATGACAGTAGAGAAAGAGGAGCGTCATGCCGGAAATGCCCCGCAATGCCTTCAAACATGCGCTCGCCGCCGGCAAGCTCCAGATCGGGCTGTGGTCGAGCCTGTGTAGCAATCTCGCCGCCGAGATCATCTCCGACTCCGGTTTCGACTGGATCCTGCTCGACACCGAGCATTCGCCCAACGAAATCCCAGACCTGGTCGGGCAATTGCAGGCGATCCAGGCCGGGACGGCGACGCCAATCATAAGGCCCGCCTGGAACGACGCAGTGCTGGCCAAGCGCGCGCTCGATATCGGCGCGCAGACGCTGCTGTTCCCGTATGTGCAGAATGCCGAGGAAGCCAAACGCGCGGTCGCCTCTACGCGCTATCCGCCGCAGGGCATCCGCGGCGTCTCGGTCGCCGCGCGCGCCAGCCGCTACGGGCGCGTGCCCGGCTATCTCGCCAAGGCCAATGCCGAGATTTGCGTGCTGGTGCAGGTCGAGACCCGCCCCGCGCTCGGTGAGATCGAAGCAATCGCCAAAATCGAAGGCGTCGATGGCGTGTTTATCGGGCCCTCCGATCTCGCCGCTTCGCTCGGCCATCTCGGCAGCCCGCAGCACGCAGAGGTGCAAACCGCGATCCACGATGCCGTCAAGCGGCTTACCGCGCTCGGCAAGCCCGCCGGCATCCTCACCGGCAACGAGGAAGAAGCCCGCCGCTATATCGATTGGGGCTACCTGTTCGTGGCGGTCGGCACCGATGTCGGCCTGCTGGCGCGCAACGCCGACGCCCTGGCGAAGAAGTTTAAGGGGTGAAACGCTCCGCTCATCTTAGTCATTGTCATGGCCGGGCTTGTCCCGGCCATCTCGCTTATGCGGGCTCTGTGCCTTCCTAAGCGGGGTCACAGGGACTAGCCCGGTGACGACAAGCCAGTGCTTTGCGCTAGATCAAAGCAACGCCTGCCCATTCCGCGCAATTGTTTGGCGGGAAACCAAGGAGGCGGCCATGGCGCAGGCAGAGGCTATTCACGACATCGCGCATCTCGGCAGCGTCGAGTTGTTCACGCCAAAGCTTGAGAAGAGCCTCTGGTACTTCCGCGACCTGCTCGGCATGGAAGTGGTGCACGAGGCAGGACCGTCATTCTATCTGCGCGGCTACGGGGACTACGCCACCTCGACCCTCAAGCTTACCGCGGCTGGTGAGGCTGGGGTCGGCTGCATTTCCTGGCGCGCGCTGAGCCCGCAGGCGCTGGAACGCCGCGCCAAGGCGATCGAAGCCTCCGGCCTCGGGCTCGGCTGGAGCAACGGCGATTTCGGGCGCGGCCGCTCCTACCGCTTTCGTGATCCCGACGGCCACCGTATGGAAATCTATTACGAGGAGCAGAAATTCGTTGCCTCGCCGGAACTGCACTCCACGCTGAAAAACCTGCCGCAGAAATACACGGGCCGCGGCGTCTGCGTGCGCCGGGTCGATCATCTGGCGCTGCTCGCCACGGATGTCGAAGCGAATCGCAAATTTGCGCAAGAGATCCTCGGCTTTCAATTGCGCGAGCAGGTCCGTTACGACCACGGCAAGACCGAGATCGGCTCCTGGATGAGCCCGACCGCCGTGCATCACCAACTCGCTTATGTGGTCGACATCAAGGGCGCGCATGGCCGCCTGCATCATTTCTCGCTCTGGGTCGACAACCGCGACGACGTTATGCGCGCCGCCGATATCCTGATCGAGAACGGCATCTTCATTGAAGCCGGCCCTTCCAAGCACAACAATTCGCAGGGCTTCTATCTCTACACCTATGAGCCCGGCGGCAACCGGGTGGAGATCTATTCCGGCAGCTTCTTGGTGTTTGCGCCCGATTGGGAGCCGGTCACCTGGGACGAAGAGGAGCGCGGCACCGGCGTCTATTGGGGCGCGACGCTGCCGCCAAGCTTCATTGAATATGCCACGCCCAATGTCAGCGCCGAGAACGCCGGCAGGGCGCCGGAATTCCCGGTGTTCTTCTGATAGACGTCGTGCAAACGAAAGCTTGCCGCATACTCGGCGCGCTCCCTCTCTCCGTTGGGGAGAAGGTTGGGGTGAGGGGGATCGTGACTCTCGATACTCCCTAACCCCTCACCCGACGCGCTGCGCGCGTCGACCTCTCTCCACGCGAGAGGTAAAGCGGAGTTCACGGCACTGACTGTTCATACGACAGCCGCAATACAAGGAGTAGCCAATGGCGCTGCCACCCCGCATCGATGCCAAGGCCGTGCGCGAGCGCATCGGCCCTTATGCCGACCGCGTCGCGTCCATGGAAGAGCGCGGCGCGATCTATCGCGACTTGATCGGGTTTGTGCCGCCGCGCATCGAGGCGCGCATGGCGGTGACCGGCGCGCTCGATCCGACGCTGCTCGATCTGCAGGAGCGCATGCGCGAGCACGCGATGTACCCCAAATGCTTCGACGTGAAGACGGCGCAGCTCATGCTATTCGGCATGCTGCTGATGGACGGCAGTGACGCCGCGCAGCTGCACGCCATTGCTGCCCGCCGCGCCGGCGCGAGCTGGGAGGAGTTGCAGGCAATGGTCAGTCTTTGTTTCCTGTTCCGCGGCCTGCCGGCGGCCAATCGCGGCGCCGAAGTGCTGGCCAATCTCGCCAAGCGCGAGGCGGATACGACCGAGGCGTCGTGATCTAATGGCGGACAATGCCTGTTCAGGGCAAGCGCGAATCGGCTAACAAGCGATGCATTTCTGCGCGACATATTGGATCATATATGGCCGGACACACCACTCGCGTGCGAGCAAGCCAGCGAAACGCTCGTGCAAGCTGGCGAGCTTGCAACCGCGAGCGATAACACGGGGAATAATCGCGGAATGACGACGATTCAAAGTTCCCTGCTTGCCATATTTGTTTTGGTGGCATTAGCGATGCCCGCTGCTTCCGAGGATCAGCTCAAACGCGGCGAGGAATTGTTGACCCGCGAGTGTTCCCGCTGCCATGCGGTCGGACGCACCGGCGAGAGCCCGCACAAAGAAGCGCCCGCGTTCCGCACGCTAGGCCAGCGCTATCCAATCGAGGCCCTGGAGGAGGCGCTGGGCGAGGGCATCATGTCCGGTCATCCTGATATGCCGGAATTCACCTTTGACGCCGACGATGTCGGTGCCATCATTGCCTATCTGAAATCCATTCAGCAGCGTTGAGCCGTCCGGCTGAACGCCTATCCCGAGTTGTAGCCATGGCCAGTGCCTTGTTCACGCCCATTTCGCTTGGCGGCCTCGAGCTTGCCAACCGCATCGTGGTCTCGCCCATGTGCCAGTATTCGGCCGATGACGGCTGCGCCAACGATTGGCATCTAGTTCATCTCGGCATGCTGGCCAATTCCGGCGCCGCTTTGGTGGTAGTGGAGGCAACCCATGTGGAGCGGCACGGCCGCATTACGCATGGCTGCCTCGGGCTTTATTCGGACGACAACGAAGCGGCGCTGGCGCGGGTGATCGCGCAAGTGCGGCGCATGGGCAGTGCCAAGCTCGGCATCCAACTCGCCCATTCCGGGCGCAAGGGCTCGTCGAAGCGGCCCTGGGAGGGCGGCGGCGCGCTCTCGCCCGAGGGCGATCCGTGGCCGACGATGGCGGCATCGGCGATCCCGTTCGGCGAGAACTGGCACACGCCGCGCATGGTTACCGAGCAGGACATGGAGCGCGTGCGCGAGGCCTTCGTCGTGGCGGCCAAGCGTGCGCTGCGCATCGGCTTCGACGCCATCGAGTTGCATATGGCGCATGGCTATTTGGCGCACGGCTTCATGTCGCCGATCTCCAACAAGCGCACCGACGGATATGGCGGCCCGTTCGAGAACCGCATGCGCTTTCCGCTGTCCATCGCGCGCGCGGTGCGTGCGGTGGTGCCGGAAACGATCCCGCTCGGCGCGCGCATCACCGGCAGCGATTGGCGCGAGGGGGGGCTCACGGCGGACGATGCCGTCGCCATCGCCAAGGCGCTCAAGGCTGAGGGGCTCGAATTCGTGTGCATCTCCTCCGGCGGAGTCACGGCCGATACCCGCAACCCCACCGAGGCCGGCTACAACGTGCCGATCGCTGCGCGGGTGAAAAAGGAGGCCGGCATTGCCACCCGCACCGTCGGTCTGATCGTCAAATACGATCAGGCTGAAGAGATCCTCGCCCAAGGCAAGGCCGATCAGGTGTCGATGGCGCGCGCCTTCCTCGACGATCCGCATTGGGGCTGGCATGCCGCCAAGATGCTGGGCGCCGACGTGGCGCGGCCGCCGCAATATGCGCGCGCCGGCCCCAAGCTGTGGGCGCCGGCGGCAGCAAAGGGGTGAAGCCAATTGCAGCGCAGGGCACCTCTCCCCCGCAGGCGGGGAGAGGAATAGAAAAGCAAGGTGGCCAATCTCGTCTTCCTCGCCGTCCTGTTCGCCGCGCTCTGCCATGCCGGTTGGAATGCGCTGGTCAAGGTCGGCCTCGATCCGCTTTCGACCACGACGCTGATCGCCATCGGCTCGGGTGTCGTCTCGCTCGCGGTCTTGCCATTCACCGGCGCGCCGGCGACGGCCTCGTGGCCCTGGCTGATCGCCTCGGTGTTCATCCACCTGGCGTATTTCGCCGCCTTGATCGAGAGCTATCGCACCGGCGACCTCGGCCAGGTCTATCCGATCGCGCGCGGCTCGGCGCCGCTGATGACGGCGGCGGCGACCACGTTTGTCGTCGGTGAAAAACTGAGTCTCACCGGCTGGGCGGGTATCGTCGCGCTGGTCGCCGGCGTGTTTCTGCTATCGGCGCGCGGCGGCCGCGAGCTTGCCAAGATCGACCATCGCGCCGTCGGCTTCGCGTTGCTGACGGCGCTCACCATCTGCACGTATTCGGTGGTTGACGGCATCGGCGCGCGGCTTGCGAACGAACCGGGCGCCTATGCGCTTGCGCTGTTCGTCGGCAACGCGCTTTTGCTGTTGCCCTATGCGCTCTGGCGCGACGGCCGCGCGGTCATCCCGGCGATGCGACGGTTCTGGCGGCGCGGCTTTGCCGGCGGCGCCTTGCAAGTCGCCTCCTACGGCACGGTGCTCTGGGCGATGACGGTCGCGCCGATCGCCATCGTCGCGACGCTGCGCGAAACCAGCGTGCTGTTCGGCGCGCTTATTGCGGTCGTCGTGCTGAAGGAGCCGCTGCGGGCAACTCGCATCGTTGCGGCGCTATTGATCGTGTGCGGCTTGGTGCTGATCCGGCTTCAGGCTGCCGGTCCGCCATAGCCATAGGCGCGCGCAAGCTTTGCCGGATCGGCGCCGAGAAAGAAGCGCAGGCGCAGCCGCAACATCAGCAGCACCGTGCGCACCGTCCCACCCTGGCGCCAGCGCCGCGCCGAGGTGACCACTCGCTCGCGGAGGCAAAGCGGTTTGCCCATGCGCTTGAGCCGCGCCGAGAGCACAAGATCCTCCATCAGCGCGATCTCGGGAAAATGGCCGGCGCTGTCGAACGCAACGCGGGTCACAAACATCGCCTGGTCGCCGGTGGCAATCCCGGTCAGCCGTGAGCGCGCATTCATGAAGGCGGAGATCAGCGTGAAGACACCGCCGCCTTCGACACGGATATCGAAGCGGCCCCAGGCTTTGCCGGAACGGGCAAGACCATGCAACACGAGCCGGTCGGCGTCTTCCGGCGGCTGCGTGTCGGCGTGCAGGAACAGCAGCACATTGCCGGTCGCCGCGGCGGCGCCGGCGTTCATTTGCTTGGCGCGGCCGGGCGGCGCACTGAGGACCTCGTCGGCGAGCGAGCGTGCCAGATCAAGCGTGCCGTCGCGGCTGCCGCCATCGACCACGATCACCTCGGCGCCGCGCGCTCGCAACGGCGCGAGCGCCCCTAGCGCCGCCTCGATGCGGGCGGCTTCGTCGAGCACCGGCATGATGATGGACAATTTCATCGCGGTTTGGCTTGCGCGACGGTGTAGTCAGGCCCGTCGACGATGCGGGTGTAGTAGGACGTGTAGGCGGGCGAGCCCTGCGGCCAGCGCTTGCGGAGGCGCTCCAGAAACGCCGCATTGTCGTAGGGCACCGCAATAGCGTCGATATGAACGCCATTGCGCTCTATCCCGTAAAGCGGCCGATGCGGCGACGGCGCGGTGGCGATGCGCGTGACGACGCCAAAATGCGTAGCGGAAAAATTCGGTAAGCCCGCCCCCCCGTTGTTGATGATGGTGAGCCGCCCGCTCGGCAGCGCAAAATCGCGCAACGCCGGAAGCCCGGTATGAGTCGACGCGAACACGTCGACTTTGGCGGCGCGCGCGGTCTCGTTCAGCGCCCCGCGTGCATCCGGCGCATCGAGCGCATCATGCGCAAAGTCCCAGCCGGCGACCGAATGCGCATCGCCATGCACGATGCCGACGCGCAATTGGCCGACACAGGCGACGTAGTGCGTCGGCAGACTGTAGAGCGGCGCCCGCGCCGCTGCGGGAATACTGGCGCGCAGGATTGCCATTATCTCGTTGGAGCGCCGCACCACGTCTTCGCTCACGGAGTCGCGATAGGCGCAGCCGCAGCCCGCGCCGATGTCCTGCGCGCGGCCGATTTCGGTCTCGACATTGCCGCGCGTTGCTCTGTGCCGCCTAGCCCTGCGCTCGACGGCGGCGAACCATACCGGCTCGGCGTCGAGCCAATGGAAGTCGCCGTTGAACACGAGAACGGCGGGTTCTGCAGCAACCAGCGTCTCGATTGCGTCCAAAGCGTCAATGTTGCCGTACAGGCCACCGGCCACGTACAGCACGTTCGCGCTGAAATCGGGCCCGCGCGCAAATGCCCTCGGCGCATAAGTGTAATCGAGCGGGCAGGACCGTCCCGCAACCGCCTCTTCCGCTTGCGGGAGAGAGTCGGGGAGGGGGCTCATTCCGCCGCCTCCCTGAGCGCGCCGCCGCAGCTCGAGCCTTGCCCGGCGGTACATCCGTAGCAGTGGCCGGCGACGCGGATCGGGTTGCCGGCGATGTCGTCGTCGATGAGCTCCGAAAGATGCACGCGCCGGCGCCGCCCGCGCGCGAGCGGCAGGTCTAGCATTTGGTTGAAGTCGCAGTCATAGACGTAACCGCGCCAATCGACGGAGATCAGACTGCGGCACATCACGCCGGCGAGATTGGCATCGAGATGCGCCTCGTGCAGCATGTCGAGATAACCATCAAACTCGCCGCGCTTGAGCAGTGTGGCGCCGAAGCGCTGGATCGGCATGTTGGCGAGCACAAACAGCTTGTTGAACACGATGCCATATTGTTCGCCCAGCACGCGCTTGTAGTCGGCTTCGAGCGTCACCTGCGGCGGCGGCAGCGACGGGCCCTGCGGATTGTAGACGAGATTGAGGACAAGCGCCGGCTCGCGCCCATAGCCGAGCGCGTTGAGCTTCTTCAGGCCGCGGATCGAACCGCCGAACACGCCCTTGCCGCGCTGGCGCTCGACATTGTCCTGCAGATAGCAGGGCATCGATGCCACCACCTCGACCTCGTTCGCGGCGAGGAATTCGGCAAGATCCTCCTGGCCCGGCTGCTCCAGGATGGTGAGGTTGCAACGGTCCATCACCTTGACGTCGAGTGCCCGCGCTGACCGCACCAGGCGACGGAAGTGCCGGTTGAGCTCGGGCGCGCCGCCGGTGATGTCGAGCCTGGCGAGGCGCCGGCGCCTCAGGAAGTCGAGCACGACATCCGCCACCGCTTCGGTCATCTCTTCAGTGCGGTTGGGCCCCGCATTGACATGGCAGTGAAAGCAGGACTGGTTGCAGCGATAGCCGACATTGATCTGCAGCGTGTCGAGCCGGGCGCGGCGAATCGTAGGAAAGGGGATTTTCTCAAGCTGCGACAGGGTATCGCGCATCGGGTGGACGTTCCTCGGTCGATGGCAATAAGTTGCCATGAGCCGAGCGCCCGCGTCACCCCACGGCCGGTCACATTGTGACAAATCGCCGTGAGAAAAAAGTCAGCGCGCGAGCGCGGTTGCCACGGGCGCCGGTACACCGATGCGGCCGAAGCCCGGGAGCTTCATGCCGGGATGGCGCAGGTCGAGACCGGCCACCAATCCGAACAGATTGAACTCGACGCCCTCGACCCAGCCGAGTTTGACATCGGCAAGCCCGAGCAGGTTGAGCTCGACGCCGGTACGGCTGTCGGTGCGTCCGGCATAGAAGCCGGTGCGAAAGTCGCGGCCGACCGCATTGGGCGGCAGCGCGATGCCGAGCTCGGGCACCGCGCGCAACACCGCGGCGGTGAAGCTGTTGCTGTTCGGCCCCGGCCAGATGCGATAGTCACCGGCCTGTGCGAAGCGATATCGGCGCACCGCTTTTTCGATCTTGGGGATCAGCCGCTCGGCCTCTTTGCCTGACACGTCGGCAATCGCCACCGGTGTGCTGCCGTACCAGCGGCCATCCGGCGGCCAATTGTTCTCGCGCACCGGCTCGCCCCAGCCGACTACATCGTAGCGCATCCATTCGGACGCGCCTTCGCGCTTGAACACGATCCAGCTATGCACCGCGAAGATGCCCTTCCAGGCGCCGGCCTTGCCGGTAAAGAATATGACGCGTGCCGGCTGATAATCCTCCGCCGACGGCAGTAAGCTGGCGCTCGACCAATCGGCATCGCGCCAGGATCGTGGCGCGTCGCTGGCAACATAGAAGGCGGCACGGGCAAGGATGGGGGCGAGGAACAGCGCGAACAGGACAAGCATGATGATGGTGCGACGTCTGAAGCGGCGAGTGGAAGCCATGGCGCCCGCATTATAGGGGCTTTCCGACCGAAACGTGGCATTGTCCTATCGGCCGCGAGCGAAGCGATCCGGGACGCGGGACGGCTAACTCGCCTGGTTATTGGCGACGGTCAACTGCGGATAGCGTGCCGTGCCTTCTTTCATCAGGTCGCCGGTCGCCGGCTTGGCCCATGCCATGCCGACGATGGCGCCGAGCTTGGCGCCCGCAATGATGTTGCCGGAGATGGCGGCGTCGCCGGCGCCGGGCGCGACCGACACCGCGATGCCATAGCCGGCATTGCGCACCACATTGGCGCTGATCGTGACGTTGCGCAAATATTTGCCCGAGCCGGCCCTGATCCCGGCATTGGGCGCGGTATCGATGACATTGCCGGTGACCGCGGTGTCGGCTTCCACGGCGATGCCGATGCCGATCTCTTCCGGCTTCGAGCCCGGCCGCGCCACGCCGACATTGTGCACGAGATTTCCGCGCACCGTCGCTAGCCGGCCGCCATTGTTGAAATTGGTGACCGAGATGCCGCTCTCGGCGGTGTCGATCAGGTTGTCGGCGATGATGGCGCCCTGGAACTCGAATTCGGCATACATCGCGGTTTCCTTCATCACCGAGCAATTATTGCCGATGATCTGAATATTGTTGGCGGCATTGCCGCGGATCGCGGAAAACGCCGCATTGCGAATGTGATTGCCGCGCACGATTACATCGGCGGCGCGGAAAATATTGATGGCGTTGCCGTTCTGCCCAGTGCCGCCGGCGCGCGCCGCTGTGTCCTCGATCGAGTTGTCGGTCACCACGCTGCCGTCGTGGCGTTTTTCGCTTTGCCAGACGCGGATGCCGCCATTGCCGGAACCGCGGATCGTGTTGGCGTCGATGATCAGGCCGCCGCTGTCGTTGCAGAACAGCGCATTGTCGGCTGCGTCGGTGATGGTGTTGCGCGTCACTTCGCCGCTGCACTCGACCAGCGCGACGGCGTTGCCGCCGGCGCCGACGAGTTCGCAATCGGCGAGGCGGACGGCTTTGCTCGCGATCAGATGCACGAGCCCACGGCCCGGCGGCAGCGTCTGACCGCCGCCGTCCAGGATGAGCCCGGTGAGCGTCACGGTGTCGGCATGCTCGGCCGCCAGCAGCGAGGGCCCGTGCGCCAGGACAAGACGGGTCGCCCCCCGCACGCCGGAAAGCGCCGCGCCGGCCGGCAGCCTGAGATCGGCGGCGCGATAGACGCCGGGCGGAAGCATGAGCGGAACGCGCGTGCGCGCCGCCTGGTCGATGGCGCGCTGCAAGGCCCGGCTTTGGTCATTGCTCGAGCCGGGATGCACGCCGTAATGCGTGGCATCGACGCCGAATGCGGACAGCGGCGCGCCGAAGGCCGGCGCCGCAAGCGCGGCGGCGCCGGACAGGGTGCCCAGAAGCAGGTCGCGGCGGTTGATCGGCATTGTGCGAATCTGGCCGAGTTTAGCGCCGGACCGCGGTGGTTGTCGCATACAAAAGGGCATCGGCGGCGCGCGCGAGGTCGGCAAGTGTCGGCAGGCGCTTTTGACCGGACCGATGCCGAGCAGGTCGGCGGCGGACCGGCGGCACATGAATGAAAACCGTCAAGCGGGGGCCGCCTTTGGCGGCTGCCGCTTCGGCCGCCCGCCAGTAGAGGTAATTGCACAGGTAGCGCCCGGCGTCGCGCGAAAGTGCTGCCGGCACCCGCGCATGGCGGGCCGCGGCCAGCATTCGGCGCGCCGGCATGCGCAGCGCTATCGCTGGCGGACCGCCGGCCACGATCGCGCGGCTGCGCGGCCTGCGGCCGGTCACATCGGGCGTGCGCGCCAAGACATTGCGCGCCCGCGTTTCGATGCGCAGCGTGCGCGCCCGCGTCGCCAGCCCGAACATCAGCAGTGCAACGGGTCTGTAGCGCTTGAGCAGGCCGGGCAGCTCGCGGTCGACTGCCGCGTAGCTGGTCGCAAACACATGCGCCACGATTTGAACGTGTGCCGAGGCCGGCCGGCGCCGTCGCGCGAGCCGTGCGACCAGCGGCGCGGTCGGATTGAACGGCGCGCCGGGAAACGGCCCGAAGCCGGTGACGAGGATGGTGGGCATGACGTCTTCCGATTCGTGGGCGTCGTCCTCGCGATAGCGGGAACCCAGTACTCCGCAGGCCCGCGACAAGGCACAGCGTACTCGATCGTCCGCTTTCGCGGACGATAACACCGAGAGTGGGCCTATACCCCCAGCAATCCCGCGATCTGCTCCACCGCGAGCGTCGGCGCGAGCTTGCCGTCGGCGACCGCGGCCTCCGCCTGCCGCAGCTTGGCGCGCACCGCGGAATCGCCGCGCAGCCGCGCGGTCAGCCGCTCCTCCAGCATGGTCCACATCCATTTCACCTGCTGCTCGCGGCGGCGCGCCGCAAGCTCGCCGCTCGCCGTCATCTTCTCCTTGTGCGCCAGCACCTCCGCCCACAATTCGGCAATGCCGTTGCCGGTGAGCGCCGAATAGGTGATGACCGGCGGCGACAAGGTCGGCGAGCGCGGCGACAGGATATTGAGCGCGGCGCGATATTCGGCGGCCGCGAGCTTGGCGCGCTGCACGTTGTCGCCGTCGGCCTTGTTGACCGCGATCATGTCGGCGAGCTCGACAATGCCTTTCTTGAGGCCCTGTAGTTCGTCGCCGGCGCCCGGCAGCATCAGCACCAGGAAGAAATCGGTCATGTCGGCGACCGCGGTCTCCGACTGGCCGATGCCGACCGTCTCCACCAGCACGACGTCATAGCCGGCCGCCTCGCACACGAGCATGGTCTCGCGCGTCTTGGCGGCGACGCCGCCGAGCGTGCCGGAGGTGGGCGAGGGGCGCACGAAGGCATGCGGATCGCTGGCGAGGCGTGCCATGCGCGTCTTGTCGCCGAGGATCGAGCCGCCGGTGCGGGTCGAGGAGGGATCGACCGCCAGCACGGCCACCTTGTGGCCGTGGCCGGTTAAATAGGTGCCGAGGGTGTCGATGGTGGTCGACTTGCCGGCGCCCGGCGCGCCGGTGATGCCGAGCCGCACCGCCTTGCCGGTGAGCGGCAGGAGCTCCTGCACCAGCAGATGGGCGGATTTGCGGTGGTCGGCGCGCTTGCTCTCGATCAGGGTGATGGCGCGCGCAAGCGTCGCGCGCTCGCCGGCGCGAATGCCGGCGGCGAGGGATGAGGGCGGCGAACCGGACGCCACGTCAGTCACGCTGGTAGAAGCGGAATATCAAGCCGTCGAGCGCAGCTACGCATGTCGGCGTCGATGGTTGCCAGCGAAGCATTGCAATTAAGCGCGAGCTGAACATAAATCGCATCGTAGACGGTCAGTTTTTCAGCGTCGGCGAACTGCACCAAGAACGGGATTTGCTCGGCCGATGGCGCCGCATCGATGATCGGTTTGAATGAGAACAGCTCTTCAACAATGATATCGAGCCTGCCGGCCCGAATTCTGCCACGCCGCTGATTGGCCCATAGCCCATTGGCGATCTCCGCCGGCCAATGAGCGGGCACAGTCAATTGCTCGGCCTGAAGCGCACTGTAGACCAACTCGGAACGATCCACATTATCTTCACGCAGGATAAGCGCGATCACCAGCGAGGCATCCACGACAATCAATGCCGGCCCTCATTGATCCAGGCTTTGATTTCCTCTGGCGTCGCCTTGACGTTGATTTCGCGCGCAATCTTCCGCAGCGTTTCAATGGCTTTGCGCCGGCGCGCGATCTCTTCTTTGGTCAGTTCGGGCTGCGCGGGCACGAGCTTCGCGACCGGCTTGCCGTGACGCGTAATGACCACCGATCCGCCCTTTTCGACTTCCTCGACCAGGGCGGAGAGGTTCGTTTTGGCGTCGAATATGCCGACATGCTTCATGCCGGGCACCGTAGTCGATCTAGCTAGACTAGTCTAGCTAGAATCGGCCCGCGCATAGCCGAAACGGGCGGCAAAACTTATCGAAGGCCGCAACGGCCCGGCTCAAGCCGGCTTCCCCGCCGCGCTTGCCTCCTTAACCTCGTTGATGCGCCCGGTCGCGCAGTCATAGATAAAGCCGTAGATCGGAATGCCGCCGGGCACCAGCGGATGGGTGCGGATGCGCTTGACGTCCTCGACCACGCTCTTGGGCAAATCGCTGATCGTGTGCCAGTTGATGAAATGGCCGTGCACCGAGCCGCCGCCGTGCTTGGGATTGGACCAGGCCTTGCCGTCGAAGCTCGCGGTCTCGAGATTGTCGTCGAGCAGGTTGCTCATGATCTCGTTGGTGAAGGTCAGCATGCCGCAATCGGTGTGATGAATGACGAACCATTCATTGGTGCCGAGCAGCTTGTGCGAGATCACCAGCGAGCGGATGGCGTCGTCGCTGGCGCGGCCGCCGGCATTGCGGATCACGTGGGCATCGCCTTCGGCGAGGCCGGCATATTTGGCGGGGTCGAGCCGCGCATCCATGCAAGTCAAAATCGCGAAGTGACGCGCCGGCGGCATGGCGAGCTTGCCCTTGTCGCCGAAACTCGCGGTATATTGGCCATTGGCCTTCAGAACGGCATCGTATGTCGCTGACATATTTGTCCTCCCGGGCGCTGTCAAAACGCAGCGTGGGCGGATGATAACGAGCAGACGGTAAATTGGTAAAGACCAACGCTATTTTTTTTCTTGCCCCGGGGCGGCAGAAGAAATTCTAATACAGTGAGCGGTCAGAGGATATTGGTGCACCCGGGCGTCATTTATTTTTCTCGTCCTCGATGACGCGTTCGACGAAGGCCTTCAAAGGCGGAAGATCAACCGCGGCGATATCGGCCAACCGCGAAATGTCGACGCGATGGTAGGCATGCCGAAGCAAATTTCCAAGAGCGTTCATTTCGCTCCAGTCGATAGCTGACTCCCGCTCTTTGACCTGGTCGGGGACATGCTTTGCCGCCTCACAAATAATTTCGAACGATCGTTCGATAGCAAGGCGCAACGTACGGTTCCGCGAGATCGTTGTGATTGTTTTGCCTTCGAGAAGCGTCTGAATGTAATCGATGGCCTCAAGAATGTGAACTAATCGATCGCCAAGAGTCGGAGGCACGGTCAGAACACCTTGATAAGATCGTCAGCGATGCGCTCGGTTATTCGTGCATTGAGCTCGCTGCGCAGCGTGGCCTGCGTTTCGATGCCGACCGCATCCTCGATGATGTGCTGCACGCCGAATAGATCACGCAGCGAAAACGTCGCATTGGGATCGATGTCGACCAGCACATCCAGATCGCTATCGGGCCGCGCGTCCCCGCGCGAACGCGATCCGAAAATGGAAAGACCTGTCACGCCGCCCTTGCGCAACGCGGCCTCAAGCCCACGGAGGCTTGCTACGATCTCGTCGCGGCTCAGGTCGGCCTTTTGCGTCATGCCGATCAATATAATGCATTTCGCTGCCGAATGCCCTCACTCCGCCGCCTCCTTGTCGTGGCCGAGGCGCTTGTTGAGGGTCTTGAGCAGCTTTTCGGCCGCTTCCGCGATCACCGTGCCGGGCGGGAAGATCGCCTCGCAGCCTGCCTTTAGCAGCGCGTCGTAGTCTTGCGGCGGCACCACGCCGCCGACCACGATCATGATGTCGTCGCGACCTTGTCTCGCCAGCTCGGCTTTCAATTCCGGCACCAAGGTCAGATGCGCGGCGGCTAGCGAGGAGACGCCGAGAATATGCACGTCGTTCTCCACCGCCTGGCGCGCGGCCTCCGCCGGCGTCGCGAACAGCGGGCCGATGTCGACGTCGAAGCCGAGATCGGCGAAGGCCGAGGCGATCACCTTCTGCCCGCGGTCGTGGCCGTCTTGCCCGATCTTGGCGACCAACAAGCGCGGCCGGCGGCCTTCCGCCGCCTCGAAGGCTTCGACCGCGTTGCGCACCCGCTCGACAGCGCCGGTCATGCCGACCTCCCGCTTGTAGACGCCGGTGATCGCCTTGATCTCGGCGCGATGGCGCCCGAACACCTTCTCCAGCGCCATGGAAATCTCGCCGACGGTCGCCTTGGCCCGCGCCGCATCGAGCGCCAGCGCGAGAAGATTGCCGTTGCCGCGGTCGGCGGCGCGGCTCAGCGCTTCGAGCGCCTCTTTGAGCATGGCCGGGTCGCGCTCGGCCTTGAGCCGCTTGAGCTTATCAAGCTGCATTTGGCGAACGGCGGAATTGTCAACCTTCAGCACGTCGATCGGCGCCTCGTCGGTTGGCTGATATTTATTGACACCGATCACCGACTGCACGCCGGCGTCGATGCGCGCTTGTGTCCTGGCGGCGGCTTCCTCGATGCGCAGCTTGGGAATGCCGGCCTCGATCGCCTTGGCCATGCCGCCGAGCGCCTCAACCTCCTCGATATGACCCCAAGCCTTGCGCGCCAGCTCGTAGGTGAGCCGCTCGACGTAATAGGAGCCACCCCAAGGATCGACGATGCGGGTGGCGCCGGCCTCCTGCTGCAGCACGATCTGGGTGTTGCGCGCGATGCGGGCGGAGAAATCGGTCGGCAAAGCGAGCGCTTCATCGAGCGCATTGGTGTGCAGCGACTGCGTCTGTCCCTGCGCCGCCGCCATGGCCTCGATCATGGTGCGCGCGACGTTGTTGAACACGTCCTGCGCGGCAAGCGACCAGCCCGAAGTCTGGCAATGCGTGCGCAAGGACAATGAGCGCGCGTCCTGCGGCTCGAAGGGCTTCACCAGCTTCGCCCACAGCATGCGGGCGGCGCGCAGCTTGGCGATCTCCATGAAGTAATTCATGCCGATCGCCCAGAAGAACGACACGCGCGGCGCGAACTGATCGACGGTCAGCCCCGCCTTCAACCCGGCGCGCACATATTCGACGCCGTCGGCGAGCGTATAGGCGAGTTCAAGGTCCTGCGTCGCGCCGGCTTCCTGCATGTGATAGCCGGAGACCGAGATCGAATTGAACTTCGGCATCTCCGCCGAGGTGTAGGCGAAGATGTCGGAAATGATGCGCAACGACGGGCTAGGTGGATAGATGTAGGTGTTACGCACCATGAATTCTTTGAGGATGTCGTTCTGGATCGTGCCTGACAGTTTCGCGTGCGGCACGCCCTGTTCTTCCGCCGCGACGATGTAGAGCGCCAGCACCGGCAGCACCGCGCCGTTCATGGTCATCGACACGCTCATTAAGTCGAGCGGGATGCCGGAGAACAGCGTGCGCATGTCGTAGATCGAATCGATCGCCACGCCCGCCATGCCGACATCGCCGGCGACGCGCGGGTGATCGGAGTCGTAGCCGCGGTGGGTGGCGAGATCGAAGGCAATGGAGAGCCCCTTCTGGCCGGCGGCAAGATTGCGCCGGTAGAAGGCGTTGGAGTCCTCCGCCGTGGAGAAGCCGGCATATTGGCGGATGGTCCACGGCTGCGCCGCATACATCGCGGCGTAGGGGCCGCGCAGGAACGGCGGCTTGCCCGGAAAGGTGTGGAGGAAATCGAGGCCGGCGAGATCGGCCTCGCCGTAGCTCGGCTTCACCGCGATGCTTTCGGGCGTCATCCAGGGCGCGGACGCCCCGTTGCCGGCCGCAACCGGCGTGTCGGCAAAATCGACGGTGGCGAAGTTCGGTATCTGGCTCATGCGACACCCAGACTATCATGCGCGGCCTGCAAGGTCGAAATCACGTCGCAGCCCATATATATGAATGCCTTAATGCCGGCCTGCCGCCAGATTTCCTCGTTTGCGCCCGGCCGACCGGCGAGATGGACAAGAGCGCCGGCCGCCGTCAGCGCGCGGGCGGCTTTGTCGGCTTGCTCGACATAGACGGCGTCCGACGAGCACAGGCAGGCGAGCTTGGCGCCCGTAGCTTTGAAAGCGGCAACCATGGCTGCGGTGTCGGTCGTTGGCGAAATCGCTTCGGCACCCCTCCCCCCACGAAGTGGTGGGGAGGGGTCGGGGGTGGGGGGCATCTTTTCATGTGGCCCCCCCCCCCCCCCCGAGAAATAGGGACAACGGGCGAGCCCCCCCCCCCCCCGGCGGGGGGGGGGGGGGGTGGGGGGGGGGGGCCCTCTTTTCATTTCCCCCCACCCCGACCGCTTTCACTTCGCTCAAGCGGTCGACCCTCCCCGCCGCTGCGCGGGGGGAGGGTAAGAAGCCGTCATTGCCGACTGCCTCGATGCCGCCGGCCTCGTAGAAATTCTTGGCGAAGGTCGCGCGCGCGGTGAAATCGGATAGCTTGCCGAGATTGGCAAGAAACACTTTCGGCCGCGCGCCGGTCTTGGCAAGGATCGCGTCAGACTTGTCGCGCAGCGCCTCGAACGGTTCGGCGAGCCGGATCGACGGCAGAGCTTCGAACGTCGCCGGCTGCGGCAGGGCGCTCGCGCGCGGCATATCGAGCACTTTGACCGGCGACTCGGCGAGATCGGGATAGTCGCTCGTGCCTGTCAGCGCGTCCTTGCGGCGCGCCACAGCCGCCTGTCGCGCCGCGCGGGTCTCGGCCACTTTCTTCTGCAGGAGACCTTGCTCGATCGCGGCGGCCGCGCCGCCGGCGGATTCGATCTCCTGCAACAGGCTCCAAGCCGTCTGCGCAAGCTGGGCGGTCAACGCTTCGATACCGCCGGAGCCGGCCGCCGGATCGGCGACGCGATAGAGATTGGACTCCTCCAGCAGAATGAGCTGCATGTTGCGCGCGACCCGCCGCGCGAAACGGTCGGGCAGGCCGAGCGCGAGAGTGAACGGCAGCGCCGTGACCGCATCGGCACCGCCGACGCCAGCGGCGGTGACCGCAATGGTGGTACGCAGCATGTTCACATAAGGATCGCGCGCCGTCATCATCCGCCACGCCGTTTCGGCGGCGACAAATGTTGGCTGCGGGGTGAGTCCGCTCGCCTGTTCGACGCGCGCCCACAGCTTCCGCAGCGCGCGGAACTTGGCGATGGTAAGGAATTCATCGTCATCGGCCGCCAGTAGAAACGTCAGCCGGCGGCGCGCTTCGTCGAGCACAAATCCGCCCGCTTCGAGCAAACGCAGATAGGCGACGCCGGTTGCGACGGCGAATGCAAGCTCCTGCGCTTCCGAGCCGCCGGCCTCGTGCACGGCGCGCCCATCGGCACGCAGCAGGCGCGCTTTACCGAATCCTTTGACGCGCAAATCCCTGGCGGTTTCGCCGGCGCGTTGCGCCAATTGCGGCCACGGCAGCAGCGCGCGTCCGGTGCGCGCCATATCGCCGATCGGATCGAGACCGAAATCGATCGCCAGCTTTGAAGGATCGAGCTTGCGCTCGTCGACAAGCGCGCTGATCAGCGTCGCGATCGGCCGTCCGGCGAATGGCGCGGTCTCAAGCCGCAGCGGAATCATGTCGAGCATCACGCCCGACAGCGCGGCATTGAGATCCTTCACGTTATCAACCGTCACGCCGAAGCCGCGCGCGGCGGGCGCGCCCTCGAGCACCACCGTCAAGCCGGTGGCCCCGTTTTCCAATTCATGCAACGCTTCGGCATTGGCAGTCTTCGGGTTGGGATGGTCGACGCGCACCAGAACCTGCCAGGGCACCGCCTCGCGCCCGGCGATAGCGCTCGCCCCCGCCGCGCGCGGGTAAAGCGGCTCGATCCGCAGGCCGTCATAGGTCTGGCTGACCAGCCGTTTGTCGAAGCTGGCGCCCTTTAGCGCCGCCTCAACCAGCTTGCGCCATTCGGCCTCGCTGGTGGGGGGGAATTCGCCGGCAAGAGGAAGGGTCATCGGCGCAAAATGCCATAATTTTGGGCGGGGCCGCCATGCCGGCCAAGCAAGTTGTGTGCCCGTTCTCGCGCTGGTTATCGCGTGGCCCGGGCATAGGGCTCCAGGCGCTCAATGCCCTTTGCATCAACTGCTGCCGCAGCCGCGCTGATTTTGCGGCCGGCAATGACGCGGTCTCCGGCGATCTCGGCGAGCGGCAGCAGCACGAAGCCGCGCTCGAACAGCCGCGGATGCGGCAAGGTCAGGCCGAGTTCGTCCATGGCCAAGTTGTTATATGCGATGAGATCGATATCGGCCGTACGCGGCCCCCAGCGCTTTTCATGGGCGCGGTCGCGGCCAAGCTGCAGCTCGATGGCCTGCGCCCGGGCGAGCAAATCGCGCGGGCTGAGCGTGGTTTCGACCGCGATGCACAGATTGATGTAGGGCGGCTGGTACTTAAAGCCCCAGGGCGGCGTGCGGTAATCAGAAGAGCGCGCGGTCAAAAGGATGGTTTTGCCGTCGCACAGCAGCGCCACCGCGCGGTCGAGGATGGCGCGGCTGTCCCCGACATTGCCGCCCAGCGCCAGCAGCGCCGCGGTCATGACCGCGTCCGCACCAAGGTGACGCCGACATCGCTGAAAGTGGCGGCAACCGGCGCATGCGGCTTGTGGATGGTGACGGCGACCGATCGCACGCGGGCAAATCTAGCCAATACCGCATCGGCCACTTTGCCGGCGGCCGCTTCGATCAGACGGAAGCGTTGCGCGCGAAAGGCTTCGCTTGCGCAATCGACCACCTGATCATAGGACACGGTGTCGACCACCTTGTCGGAACGCGCGGCGGTCGACAGATCAATGTCGAGCACCAAGTCGATGCTAAAGGTCTGTCCGACCTTGGCTTCATACGCCATCACGCCGTGGTGGGCGTGCAGCGACAGCCCGTTGATGAAAATCCGGTCGTTCATCGCGCCGCCTCGATGGCGGCGGCGACCCGCAGCGCCTGCACGGTCTCGGCCACGTCGTGCACGCGCACGATCGCCGCGCCGTTTTTCACCGCTTCCAAATGGCTCGCGATCGAGCCGCCGAGGCGCTCGCCAGGCAGCGCGGGCGTCACCGAATTGATGAAGCGCTTGCGCGAGGCGCCGACCAGGAGCGGCAGGCCGAAGCGGGCAAACTCGGCGAGCCGGGCAATGCAGGTGATGCTTTGCTCCACGGTCTTGCCGAAGCCGATGCCGGGATCGAGCACGATTTTCTCGCGCGCGATGCCGGCACGGGCGGCGATTTCAAGCGAACGCGAGAAAAAGGCGATCACGTCGGCGACGATATCGATCGTTTCGTCGGCGGCGTTACGATTGTGCATGACGATCACCGGAACGTCGCGTTCGGCGACCAGCGGCGCCATGGCGGGATCGCGCTGCAGTCCCCAGACGTCGTTGACGATGGCTGCGCCTTGATCGAGCGCCCAGGCGGCGATCTCGGCCTTGATGGTGTCGATCGACACCGGCAGCCCGAGCCCGATCACCTCCGGCAGCACCGGTTTGAGCCGCGCCAGCTCTTCACTGGCGGAGACCGGCTGGGCGCCGCCGTAAGGCCGGGTCGATTCCGCGCCGATGTCGAGAATGTCAGCGCCTTGTTCGGCCATGTCGCGGGCGTGGGCGATTGCGACACTCGGATCAAGGAACTGGCCGCCGTCGGAAAACGAATCCGGGGTAACGTTGAGAATGCCCATGACCAGCGGGCGCCCCCGCCTGAGCAGCGCATCGAACAAGTCGGGGGGCTGTTTCCGCGCCGTATTCGCTTGATCTGCCATCGCAGAGGCCATGCCGGTCGCTTTGCGCGGTCGGCCCAAGGCTGTCAAGCGTGGTGCCGTCGCGTTTCCCCGCGCGGCAGAAGCGAGAAATTCATTTATATGAAATCTTCAGCGGCAGCTTCTTGGCGGATTCGATCCACCGCGTCACCAGCTTCTCGGAAGGCAATTGGCGGACAAGCTTTCGCTTCTTATTGGTCTCGGCCATCGCTTTGGCCAGATTGCAGGGGTTGCGATATTTGAGGTCCTTGACGGTATCGACGCCAGCTGCCTGCAATAATTCCCCATATTCTTTGCGAATGCCTTTGACTCGCATGCGGTCGGCGCAATTCGCCCAGCGCAACAGGAGTTTTTCATCGAATCCCGTCTTGATCGACAAATCCTTACGCCCTTTGACCGATTTGGCGGCTTCCAGCAGCCGTCCAGTCGAACGGATTCCCACCGACTTGAGGGTCACAGCTGTTGCGTGGTCGATCCCGTCGATGTCGGTGATGGGATATGACATGGTTGCCTCCTCGAATTCAGAGCGCGAGCCCCCGCGCGCGCCTTAGCGTCAATCAATCAGATGAAGTGACCCAAACCGGGAATGGCGCCGACGATCTCGCTGATTGCATCTTCGCCGGCCTTTTCCCGAACAAAGGCGATAGTCTCCCGAGTCACCCCCTGGACCTGATCCATGGTCAAGCCGGCCGCCATCATTTTGCTGCCGGCGCCCATGATTCCGCCCATGGAAAAAATGCCGCCTCCGCCGGCATCGTCTTGTTGAGATTGCAGAAGCGCCTCCGCGCCCGGAAGTCGGTCAATAAGTCCTTGCACCTTGTCGGGCGGGCCCTCGGTGCGTAGGAAGTTGAGAATTATGCCGACAGCTTTTTCGGCCGCCGTCTGGTCAATGCCGACATTGGCGACGAGACGCGCGATCAGCTCATCCATTATCCCCTCAGCCCCCACACTGCGGTGAGTTGCCGATCATATTGAGCACGCAACGCTGTGCTGACAAGCTGTGGTTTGCTTGAACGTGCGCAGAGTGCGGTTCACAGTCACTATTCGTCGCTGTGTGTTGCGAATGTGCAACGCCGATGCGGTGAAACTTTCTTTCGTACGCATCGAACCGATCTGCTCGCAACGCGAACACCGCTTTGCAGTCGGCAATGGCGTTGCTAACTTCGGTTCAAAGCTTGAGAGGAGAGTTTTATGGGCACACTCGACGCGGTCTTGAGCCGTATCGACCAGAATATCGATCAAAGCGTTGAGCGCCTGTTCGCACTGTTGCGCATAGCGTCGGTGTCCACCGATCCGGCCTACAAGGAACAATGCCGCGCTGCGGCCGAACACGTTGCCGGCGACCTGCGCGGCATCGGTTTTGCCACCGACATCCGCCCGACCGACGGCCATCCGGTTGTCGTCGGCAAGAGCAACGGGGTTTCCGGGCCGCGCGTGCTCTTTTACGGCCATTACGACGTGCAACCGGTCGATCCGCTGAACTTATGGAAGTCGCCGCCGTTCGAGCCGCGCATCGAAACGCTGCCCGACGGCCGCAAAATTATTGTCGCGCGCGGCGCCTGCGACGACAAAGGCCAGGCCATGACCTTCATAGAGGCTTGCCGGGCATTTCATGCGGTTACGGGCAAGCTGCCGCTGCCGATTACCACGATGATCGAGGGCGAAGAGGAGTGCGGCTCGCGCCATTTGTTCAAGTTCGTGCGCGATAACGCCGCCGAATTCAAACTCGACCTCGCGCTGGTTTGCGACACCGCCATGTGGGACCAAGAGACCCCGGCAATCACGACTTCGTTACGCGGGTTGGTCTATGAGGACGTAAAAATCACCTGTGCCGACCGGGACTTGCATTCCGGCCTGTTCGGCGGGGCGGCGCAAAACCCGATCCGCTTGCTGGCCAAGATCCTGGCGGCGCTGTGGGACGACAATAGCCGCGTCACCATTCCGGGCTTTTATGAGGGCGTGAAAGAGCTGCCGGCCGATATCAAGGCCGATCTCAAGGCGCTTGATCTCACCGCGGAGAAGTTCCTCGGTCCCATCGGCCTGAAACTGGCCGCCGGCGAGAAGGACCGCATGCTGATCGAGCAGATCACCACGCGGCCGACCGCCGAGATCAATGGCATCATCGGCGGTTATACCGGCGAGGGCGCCAAGACCGTCATTCCCGGGCAGGGTTCCGCCAAAGTTTCGTTTCGCTTGGTCGGCGAGCAGGATCCGGCGAAGATCCGCGATGGCTTCCGCGCGTTCGTGCGCGCGCGAATGCCGGCGGATTGCCAGGTCGAGTTCGGCAATTTCGGGCTGGCGCCGGCGATCCAGCTCTCCTTCGACAATCCGGCGCTCACCAAGGCACGAGCGGTGCTGGCCGAGGAATGGGGCCACAAGGCGGTCGCCGTCGGCGCCGGCGGGTCGATCCCGATCGTCGCTGACTTTAAGAGCGTGCTCGGAATGGACTCGCTCTTGGTCGGTTTCGCGCTCGACGACGACCGCGTGCATTCGCCGAACGAGAAGTTCGACCTTAAATGCTATCACAAGGGCATCCGAAGCTGGGCGCGGATTTTGCACGCGCTATCGCAGAGCTAGACGCACTCATATCGAGATTTGCGGAGTGGAGGCGTCCGTTTTTGCTCTAATAATGAACATTGCATTTTTTTGCCGCCATGTCGGCCATAGGCCAATAAGC